>Ga0302319_10000069_pt1 | contig 184310 bp, 155 predicted proteins | sample Bog_T0_2_FD_203319 | JGI IMG/M metagenome (GOLD analysis project Ga0302319, IMG submission 203319) | Peat permafrost microbial communities from Stordalen Mire near Abisko, Sweden - Bog_T0_2 | ecosystem: Environmental > Terrestrial > Soil > Wetlands > Peat | place: Sweden: Abisko, Stordalen...
GGGGTTCCTCGGACGCGACGCGAAGTCCACCGCTCGACCCCACCGCGATCACCGCAAGGGCGGACCCCGGGCGACGTGGATCGCCTGACCGCGCACGTGCTCTCTGTACGCCACTGGGACCGTCCGCTCGGCGGCGTGCTCTACGCGGCGACGCCGCGCATGGACTGGGCACGCCTGCTCCGGCGCTCGCTCGACGTCGACGTGCTCAAGTGCCCGAAGTGCGACGGGCGCCTCCGCGTCCTTGCGGCGGTCACCGAGCGAGCGTCAGTGTCACGCATCCTGGCGCACATCGGCGTGCCGACCGAGGCGCCCGAGGTAGCCAGGGCGCGTGACCCGACGGACGACGTCGAGGGCGAACCGAACCACGCGCAGCTCGAGCTCGCGCTCGGGTAGCGGACTTATGTACTGCTCCTGAGTTGGACACTTGCGGCTTGTGCCGACCGGGAGGAGGCGAACGATGCTGCTTCGTCGCACGACGGGAGCGTAAGCAGGCCGGACAGCGACCACACGAGCGGCTCGACATCCAGTGCCGGTATGAGCGCCTCAGAGGGCGGCAGCGCAGAGCTCCAGTTTGTTATTGACGCCGCGTGCAATCCGGCGGTGGATTTCAAGACTGAACACGACCAGGGAGCCGTCGAGATCGAGTGCGCGTCGGTGCCGCAGGCTTGCAGCGCTAACGTGACTTGCGCGTGCATCCTAGACGCGTTCGGATGGGGCGTCGACTGTTCCCTCCAGAACGGCTTTGTTTTCGTCGAGTTTCCGGTCACCTCAACACCGACGTCGCATTAACTGTCGTAGAAGGATACGGCGCGATCCACTGGACCGTGGTCGCTTGGTCAGGCAGCCCCTGCGGGGATGATCCTGATGTGCAGATTCCCGAATCCGGCTTCGAGCGTCAGCTTCGCTCGCGGCGAACAGGTTGAGAGCGAAGGCGGCCTGCCACTCCTCGTCCGGGATGGACGCTGTGCCTTGCGGGAACCCTTCGCGGAGCGCTTCTTCGCGGCCCTCGAGAGCCTGCCGGAAAGCAGTGTGGGCTCTGAAGCGCACTTCGCGCGGAGGTGCCGACTCCGCGTGCGCGGATACAGTCTCCCGCAAGCGATGCGCACGTGGGTAGACGTCGAGACGAGGCGAGAGCGCCTCCTGCGCGTCCCTCGGAATGGCGACGGCCGCTCGCGGTGTCTCGAGAGCGGCCGTTCGGTGTGCCGAGAGACGCTCTCGCCTTGTCGAGAGCGGCCCTCGATGTGCCGAGAGACGCCGTCGCCGTGGCGAGAGCGGCCATCGCTCTGGCGACAGACGCTCTCGCTGTACCGACAGCCGCCCTCCGTGTGCCGATGGCCGCCCTCGCCGTGCCGACGGCCGCCCACGGCGCCACGAGAGCCGCTCTCGTCGTGCCGAGGGCGTCTCTCGTCGTACCGGCAGCGTCTCTCGCAGCGACGCGAGCCTCCCTCGGTGTGCCGACGGACTCCGTCGGCCCCGACGGGCGCCGCTCTCGCTGTGCGTTCAGCCGCCGTCGCCACACCGGCAGAGGCTCGCGTCACTCCAGGAGCGGCTATCGCCACTCCGCGCGACGCTCTCGCCTCTCTCACGGCGTCTCCAGCCACTCCGCGCGACGCTCTCGGCTCTCTCAGGGCGTCTCCAGCCACTCCGAGCGACGCTCTCGGCTCTCTCACGGCGTCCCTCGCAACTCCGCCGGACGCTCTCGACTCTTCGTGCGCTTCCAAGCCCCCTCCCGGAGCCCCGCTACGGGATCTGAAGCGTTGCAGGTGTAGGAACCCGGGCCACGGGTCCAAAGAGGTCTCAAGGGAGACGCCGTCGCGGTCGTTCCGGTGGGTGTGCGAATTGCCATCCCCATCCTTGTGTCTCGAGAGACCTCTCTCGTCGCGCTCACGGTCACCGCTGTCCTCGCGTTCACGCTGACGACGACCTTCGCCGACGCGCAGGAGACGCAGCTGCACGGCGAGGTCGGCGTCGCGCACGCCGTGGTGAGCCCGCAGGCGAGCGAGTACGGGTTCGGGGCCGGTGCGTCGATCGCCGGGGAGCTGATCTTCGCCCGCGTCTTCGGGCTGCAGGCCGAGGTATCGGTCCTCGGGCTCACGGACGGGGACCCTCCGTCAAACCCCGCCTTCGCCAACCACGGCGCCGCCTTCGAGGTCGGCGCGATGGCGGGCGTCCGCCTGCACCCGTTCCGCAGCCGCCGCGAGGCAGGGCTCTGGCTCGACGGCAACGGCGGCGTCGTGTTCACGGGGGACCTGGTTCGCCCGACCTTCGATGCGCACGTTGGCTATGACTTCCGGCCAAGGGGTGGGCGGTTCGAGATCGGCCCGTTCGTCGGCTATACACAGGTCTTCCAGCCCGCGGACGCGCTGCGGACGGAGGACACGCACGTCGTGATCGGCGGCCTGCACGTCGCGCTCGGCAACCATCCTCGACCGCCCCCGCCGATCACTCGAACGGATCGCGACGGCGACGGGCTCTTCGACGACGTCGACGCTTGCCCTGACACGAGCGGTGTGGCCACGAACGACCCGGCGACCAACGGCTGCCCGCGCGGCGACCGCGACCACGATCTCGTCTTCGACGACGAGGACGCCTGCGCCGACGCTCCGGGCCTCCGTACCGCCGATCCGAAGACCAACGGCTGCCCCCGCGGCGACCGCGACAACGACACTGTGTTCGACGACGAGGACGCCTGCCCCGACGTCCCGGGTCTCCGTACGGACGACGCCGGGACCAACGGCTGCCCCGCTCCCGGCGAGCAGGTACGCCTCGAGGGGGACAAGATCGTCCTCGACGACGTCATCCACTTCGACGTCGACAGCCCCCGCCTCACGCGCCCGAGCTCGACCATTTGCAAGAAGGTGGCGGACTTCATCCAGGTCAACCCCGACGTCCTCGAGGTGGATATCGAGGGACACGCCGACGAGACCGGCACGGACGCCCACAACCTGGTCCTGTCGCGTCACCGGGCCGAGGCCGTGAAAGACATCCTGGTGGAGAACGGCGTCGACCCGACACGGATCTCGACACGCGCGTATGGCGAGTCTCGCCCCCGGGTGAGCGGACACGCCGAGGAGCAGCTGCGACAGAACCGGCGGGTCGAGTTCACTGTCACGCGGTCACGCGCGCGCAGGTCTGACCTCAAGGAAGCCGTCGCACCCGCCGTTCCCGCTGGCATGCCGATCGCGAACGTCCAACCCGCCCGTCCGTCCTCGAGCGCACGACCGGGAGGAATGCCATGATTGCTGTTCATTCTCGAAGGTCTCGCCGGGGGAGTCACCTTGCCGCGCTGCTCTTGTGGTGCGGCGCGACGGTCGGAGCCCTGGCCGCGGCAGCGTGCGGCGAGGGTAGCGGCATCGTCGGAGGCGCCTGCGCACCGGGCTACATGGGCTGCGACAACCAGTGTATTCCGGTGAGCTCCGACCCGGACAACTGCGGCGCGTGCCACAACGTTTGCGCGTCCAGGGAATGCGTCGCGGGAGCGTGCACGTTGGCGGGGATGGATGCGGCGAGCGCGCGCGACGCGGCTCTCCGCGAGGCGAGCGCCTCGCGAGATGCCGGCGCGCGCGACGGCACGGTCCCGGATGCAATCGCGAGGGGCGACTCAGGTCACGCCGACGTCGTGGCCACGGACGCAGGACACGCCCCGTTCGACGCACCCTTCGACGCGGCACCGGACGACGGCGAGGTCGCGGACGCCTCTCAGCGCGACGCGCGGGCCGAGCGCCCGCGCCCAGGAGACGCCGGGACAGACGCTGCCTCTGCCGGTGACGCAGCGTCGACGGACGCCGCAGACGCGCGCGACACCGGCCCGCCGTGCACCCGTCCCTTCTCGACCCTGTCGAGCTGCGGCGCGTGCGGGGCGGCGTGCCCGAGAGGGCAGGCCTGCGCGCCTCCATGGCCCGATGCAGGACCGGACGCCGGCGGCTACGCATGCATCGACGAGTGCCCCGCCCCCCATCTCGTGTGCGGCGGCGCTTGCATCGACGTCACCGATGACCCCTTGAACTGCGGCGCATGCGGGCAGCTGTGCACGTCGGGGATTTGCGCGATGAGCGCCTGCGCCGGGAGCACGTCGGGCGACATCGTCGTCATTGGCCACGACTACGCCGCGGCGAACGTCCGGGTCAGCGAAGCGGAGCTCCTGTCGAATGCGGTCTTCCTCCCACCGTCGAACCCGCTACGGGTCCTGTCGTTCGAGCAGTTTGCCGATGCGACTCAGGTCACGAATGTGAAGGGGGTCCTGAAGCAGGTGGCGTTGAGCCTCGGACGAACCGTCGACGTGACGCCCGCCACCGACTACACGCTCGTCCCGGCGGACCTCATCGCCTCGGCCTACGACGTCCTGCTCGTGTACGACCAGTCGACGGCTCCTTCCGGCACCCTGGCGCTGGTCGGAGCCGCCTGGCTGGCGCCAGTCGCCGACTTCCTCGTTGCAGGCGGTGACGTGGTGGTCCTCGACGGTGCGTCCGGCGCGCACCCGCAGATGACCGCATTCCTCAGCGGCGCGGCCCTCCTCCAAGTTACTGCGGAAGTGCCTATCGCGCAGGGCACCCAGCTCCTCGTCGCGGCCTCGGGGGATGCTGTCGGCAACTCCGTCGTCTCGCCCTACGCGGCGCAGACCGACACGGTCTCGTTCGTCACCAGCGAACCGAACGGCGGCAGCGTGACCTATGTCGTCGACGCGCTCGGCAACGCAGCCCTCCTCCCGATCGTCATCCACAAGACGGTCGCGGCGCCGTAGCTCCGAGCGCGCGGATGGAAGTACGCGTCATCGCGGACCACTTCGCCTCGCAAACGTCGGCTTGGTGCACGGCTTGAACGGCGGGCTGAGCCGCGCAGTGGGAGGCGCGACCGCGAGCCGGGAGATCCCGTCGGGTGCTGCCCTACTCCGGAACGAGCACACCGGACCCGCCCATCGGCTTCGGCATGTCTTACTGCTTCGGGAGCCCGTCGTGGATGCGCACGACTGACTCAGCGTAATGCGCTCATGGTGACCTCCGCTCATTCAAGGATGCGCGAGCCCATCATGACGTTTCGTGGGGCTCAAGCCTGTCCTCGCACGCGCGAGCTGCGGCTTCAGCGAGGGTGGCACCGGCGCCCTGCTCGCGGTTCCACCGTGGTCGCTCGTCCGGTGGAAGCGCACAGCTGGGCCGGTTTGCCATCAAGAAGCGTCAGGTAGCCCGATGCAGGAGGGGCTCTCCCGCGCGGCTGCCGCTAGCGTTTCCTATGCTCATGGAAGAGTCGGCGAGGCAGCAGCCTTCCGTCATGACTCGTGAGTAGGCAAGGTCGTGCCGAGATGAAAAAAAGATCAGGCGGAGCGCTGGACACGACCGGATCTGTCCGAACTGTGGCGCGATGGTGCTCGAGGAAGGCGCGATCCGGTCAAAGTCGCAGAGAGACTGAAGCCGGCTACAAACTTGCAAACTCTCTGGTCTACCGAGCTGGTCTACCGAGGCATTGCCGGCGCACGCGCCCAGCGTGCTTCGAAAGCAGTACACGGACTCAGCCGTAGAAAACGAGGTGTCCCGTGAGATCGACCGGATATATCAAGGACTACCCTGCTGGGGCGCCCGTCACGCCGCCAGGGGTGTCGATGGGTGATACCGAGGCGCTGCAGACGACTCACGTATTGGTGCTCGTCGGCGACGCCCAGCGCGCACGCGTCATGAGGCCGACGGGTGCGGACACCCTCGAGCTCGTCTGGGAGGCCTACGCCACGACGACGGACGTCCGCTCCCTCGGCCAGGTGCCCGACATGAACCGCAACAGCCCGGACGCGACACCGAGCTCTCTGGCCGAGAGCAACGCGCACTTCGCTCGCGAAGTCTCTAACCAGGTTCGCAGCCTCGTCAGCGCGTACCCGGGGATGCGTCTCATCGTGATCACGCCGTCGTCGTTTGCGAACGAGCTGAAGGCCAACCTCGGCAAGATCTGGCCGTCGCGCCCGGGCGATGTCGTCCATCGTGACGAGACGAGACTCGATGACGACATTCTGCGGTCCGTCATCATGGCCAGATTGAAGGAGCCCTGAGCGCCGCGTCGCGCGGCGGCGCGAGGAGACCGGCGCCCGGGGACGGGGCCCGTCGAAGCGACGAGCGGTCCTTGCTTCTACGTGATGCATCCCATGGTCTGCATGGAGAGCCGCGTTCACAACGTCGTCGGTCTTCCGGGGTCCTACGGTCGGGCGCCTGGGTGCCGTGATAGCCTTCTGTCATGCGCGGGCCTCGACGGTGGACGCTTCACGTCGCCGCAGGGATTTTCGCGGCCGCTCTCGTTCTCACGGATAGCGCGGTCGCTCCGCGCGACGTCGAGGCGTGCCAGGGTAGGGCGGAGCCCTTCGGTTTCGTCGTTCCGACGCCGACGGAGCCAGTCGTCGCCAAGGTTGAGAAGAGTCCGTTCGAGCCCCTCCGCTGGTCGTTGCCCTCGGTTCGCTGACGATGCTCGCCGCGTCCCCCATCATCTTGGCAACGCAACGCCGCTGACCGATGCGCAGTACGCGAGCAGTGCTTCCTGGAACCGAGGCTCGCGCGCGGCAGGGTGAACGTCCCGCGGCTTCCGGTGGTAGAAATACGCGGCGGTGACCAGCGCCGCGGGATCGTCGCTGACCGAAAGCCACGCTTGCGTCACGGGTGCGAGCGAGAGGTCGTCCGGCGCGCCGGGGCCTCCCATCTTCGTCGCCACCCAGCCGGGTTCCAGCGCGTTCGACAAGACGCCGGGCCAGCGCTGCGCGACACCGAACGCGAGCACGACGTCGAAGAACTTGCTGTCCGAGTACGCCTGGGTTCCGTTCCAGGGGCGCTTGGCCCACTGCGGATCGTTCAGGCTGGCCTCACCGCTGCGGTGCAGGCCCGAGCTCAGATAGATCAACCGCTTCGGCGGCGTGACGAGCGCGGTCAGCAGGTACGGGGCGAGCACGTTGACGGCAAACACATGCTCGAGGCCGTCCTCGGTCTCGACGCGTCGTGGCTCGCGGTAGCCGATGCCCACGTTGTGGATTACGGCATCGTACGTTCCGGACGCGTTCGCCTGCTCGGCGACCTGGCGAGCCCCGGCGATCGTGGACACGTCCCCGATGAGAACGCGTTCGGCGGCCGGAAGTGCAGCGCGCGCGGTCGCAGCGCGAGCGTCGCTACGTGCGTGGAGGGTGACCGCGTGTCCCTGCTCGGCCAGCAGCGTAGCGGCCATGAGGCCGAGACCCTCGGACGAGCCGGTCACGAGGATGCGACGCTGGGTGCCTTGGTTCTGTGCATGCATGATCGACCTCCTTTGCCGCAGAACCTGACTCCAGAGTCAGGTCAGCTCGGCTGCCGCTTGCTCGATGAAGTCCGCGACCTCTCCCGGATGCGACATCATCGGGACATGGCTCGATCGGAGAACGAGCGTCTTGGCGCCCATCCGCCGCGCCGTATCACGTTCGAGGCCGATCAAGAGCATGTGATCGTCCTCGCCACAGACGAACCAGCTTGGCTTGTCTCGCCACGCAGCCTTGGTGATCGGTTCATCGTTCGACGACGGAGCGAACGGCCCCTGCATGCAGTACAGGAGCTCGCTCTCGTCCGTTGCCAGGTCCTGCGCGAAGTGGTCGCGAAATCCCTGGAGCGTCAGTGCAATGCGGTCCTTGCCGTACGGCTTGATGTGTGGCGCGCCAGGTCCGAGCGGGTACCCCTTCCACCATGCGTTGAAGGACTGTCCGGAATCGGGGGCTCCGGCCGCGATGTAGACGAGTCCGCGGACCCTGGAATGGTTGCCTGCCTCGGTGATCACCGCGCCACCCCAGGAGTGACCCACGAGCAGCACTGGGCCGTCGTGCATGTCGAGGGTCCGGCGAACCGCGACGACGTCGTCGGCGAGGCCGCTCAGGGGGAGGTGCGAAGCCACGGCGGGGAAGCCTTTCGCTCGCAGCAGGGGGATGAGCTTGGCAAAACTCGCTGCGTTGGCGAAGGCACCGTGAACCAGAACGATGGTGGGGCGAGCAGACATCACGACCTCCCTTGGGTGGCAGCGCCGACCGGCAGCGTCGACCGCAGTCGCTCGCGGCTCGCCCGCATCAGTTGAAGCGCCTTCGCGACGTGCGCCCCGACGAGCTTGCCGTCTCGCTTCACCACGTCGCCGCCCACGATCACGGTCTCGACGTCGGCGGGGCCGGCGCCGAGGACCATCGCAGCCACGATGTCGCCGAAAGCATCGAGGTGCGGCGAACGCATGTCGATGACCGTGACGTCCGCCTTCTTGCCGAGCGTGAGGCTGCCGATCTCGCCCTGCATGTTCCACACGCGGGCGCCGTCGATGGTGGCGAGCCGCAGCATGTCTCTCTGGTGCAGGGCCACGGTGGGAACGCGCTCACCGCGAGCCAGCGCCGCGGCGTTGGCCCTCGAGCGCTCCGCCGCGAGAGCCAATCGCATCTCGGAAAACAGATCGTTTCCGGCGCTGCAGATCGTGTCGATCCCGAAGCCGCACGTGATGCCCCGTTCGAGCGCGCGACCGGTTCCGGGGAACGTGCCGAATTGCATCAGCATGTCGGTCGACGGCGTGAGCGACAGCGTGCCTCGACTCTTGGCAATCAGGTCGAGCTCCTCGTCGGTCAGCATGTTGCCATGCGCGTAGTTGACGTCCGCGCCGAGCAGCTTGAAGCGCTCGAGGGTCAGAATCGCACCCGAGGTCCCCGCCATACCGACGTGCGTCGAGATCGGCAGCCTCAGCTCGCGGGCGAAGGCGAAGTCTTGGGCGTTTCGTTCCGCGGAGGTGAAGCACGGTCCGCGAAGCGCCAGGCCCATGCGCAGACGTCCGTACGCCCCGCGTGCGAAGTATTGATCGCGCATCCTGCGGGCGTCCAGAGGGTGCGGCGGATTGGGGGTGTCCGTCTTCGGGCCAGGCCCTCCGTACAGGAAGTAGCCACGAATCCCTGAGTCCACCAAACCTCGGAGGTTGCCGTCGGCATGCTCGGCCGACCGGAGGTTGTGCGCCCAGTCTGCGATGGTCGTGATCCCCGTGTCGAGCGCCTGCAATGCCCCCCACAGTGTCCCGGCGTAGATATCCTCGGGCGAGTAATGCGTGGAGATTCCGTTGAGGACCACCGGGTCGTAGCCCGCACCCGTCATTTGCGGCGTGAAGGCACCGATGGCGCCCTGCCACACGTGGCGGTGCGTGTCGACGAGCCCCGGCATGACGAGGCGTCCCGTAGCGTCGATCACCTCCGCGTCCTTGGTCGAGGTCGAGAGGCCGCGGCCGACGGCCGCGATCACGCCGTCGCGGATGAGGACATCGGCGCCGGGGAGGTCCCCGAGTGCCTCGTCGACCGTGACGACATGTCCCCCTTTGATCAGTAGCTCAGCATTTCCTTTGACTGCGTTCATGAGGTTCTCCTTCCTCGTAGGGACAAGATGCGCCCGGAGCGTCACCCGCACGAACGACATCGCGTCCAGACAAGGATGACTCCCGTCATGCAGCGCTGCTGCACTCACCATTGGGGCTCGCCTTGCCTGACGTAGAGCAGCTTCTGTGCCACGCTTGCTCGCAGAGGTTCTGCTTGAGCCGCGCGAGCGGGCTCGGTGCTGCACACCGCCTTCGCGCCGAGCCTCGAGGATGAACGTGTCAGCCGGAGGGAGGGAACCATCCATGAGGCGTACAGCTCGTGAGTCACACACCGTCCACGCCCTCGCTGCGCTCGCGATGGCCTCGTGCGGGCCGCCTGGCGCCCGTGAACCGGTCAGGACGCCGGCGCATCTGTCCCTCGCGCCCGTGATGGCGGTACAGGTCGCGCCTGCGACGGTGGTGCAGATCGCGCCGCCGCCCGCCGGGCCCGCGAGCGAGCAGGCGATCGCCGCGCGGCGTCTCTTCGATGCCCAGCGGTGGAGCGAGGCCGCATCCGCGCTCCACGACGTCGCGAGCGGCAAGACGCCGGACACCACGCCCAGCGTCCAGTTTGCCGAGTACGAGCTCGCGATCGCGCTCTACCGCATGGGGCTCCTCCAGAGCTCGTACGGGATCTTCAGCTCGATCGCGGACAAACCCGGCCACACGGAGCGGAACGAGACGCCCCTCTGGCTTGCCATGCTCGCAACGGAGCTCCCGGAGCCCGCAGACGTCCTCGAGCGCGTCGGAAAATTCACCGACGTGCAGCTCGGCCGATTCGACACTCCCGACCAGCGCGTGGCGTACTGGCACCTTTGCTACTTGCACGGTCAGTACGACTTCCGGAACCGCCTCTACGAGGATGCGATCCGCTGGTATGCGAAGGTCGACCCGAGGTCGCGGTACTACACCCAGGCGCTTTTCCTCTCGGGGATGAGCAGCGTCCAGCTTCGCAAGAGCGTCCCCGCGGTGCAATTCTTCGAGAAGGTCGTGGCGGCGCTCGACGGAGGGGCGGAGGCCGAGGACGCGGGCCGGATGCGGGACCTCGCCAATCTCTCGCTGGCGCGCACGTACTACTCCGCGGCCATCACGCTCGATGCGCCGACGAGGACGATCAAGAGCAAGCCGCAGATGCTGAGCGCGGCGGTGAAGTACTGGAACAGGGTCGACCCCGCGGGAGAGCTCTGGCGCGACAGCGTCTTCGAGGCGAGCTGGGGGTACTTCATGGCCGGTAATTTCGCGCACGCCCTCGCGAACATCCACATCGCGGAGGCTCCGTTCGGCTCGGCGACGGCGTACCCCGAGGCTGCGCTCCTCAAGGCGCAGATCTACCTGACCCACTGCCACTACGAGGAGGCGTCGGCGATCGTCGCGCGGCTCCAGCAGACGTACGAGCCCGTGGCCAACGACCTTGGCTCGATCCTGGCGCGGTTCAAGGGAGATGACGGCGGGACCGGCCTCTACGACTTTCTCGTGGCCGTGCGAAACGTCAAGGCTGCGTTGCCGGCGACCGTGACGGCGATCGTCCGCGACGCTCTCTCGGACCGACGGCTTCTCCACTACATCGAATACGTCAAGACGCTCGACCGCGAGAGTGCCCGGCTCAAGGCGGCCCCCCAGGCCTTCCGGGACTCTCCGGTGGGGCAGGACGCGAGCGATGCGAGCGTCCTCGCGCGTAACATCGCCGTCCGCAATGGTGGGCAGCTCGCGAAGGAACGCCTCCAGCGAAGCCTCGACGAGCTCGCCGAGCACCTGAAGACGGCCGCTGCGCTGCAGGCCGGTATCGCCGCCGCGAAGGCCCAGGCCGTGGCCGCCGGCCCTCCGGTCACGGGCGCGGTGGGCGACCTGGACGCGCAGACGATCACCTCGCGCTGCCTGCGGTGAAAAGCGGGTGCCATGATAGCCTTCTGTCATGGGCGGGCCTCGACGGTGGACGCTTCACGTCGCCGCAGGGATTTTCGCGGCCGCTCTCGTTCTCGCGGATAGCGCGGTCGCTCCGCGCGACGTCGAGGCGTGCGGCGGCTTCTTCTCGCGAGGCTCCTCGCGCAAGCCGTCGCTCTCTTACGAGCAGGCGCTGATCCTCCACGACCCGTCGAGCGAGAAGGAGCACTTCATCCGAGAGATCTCCTTCCAGGGTGGAGCGGAGCCGTTCGGTTTCGTCGTTCCGACGCCGACGGAGCCAGTCGTCGCCAAGGTTGAGAAGAGTCCGTTCGAGCCCCTCCGCTGGGCCTTCCCCTTCGCAGCGCCCAAGCCCGTCGACCACGCGGGGACCGGCTTCGGCAACGGGCTTGGGCGGCTCGGTGGGGGCGGAGGAGTCACCGTTCTCAGCGCCTCCAAGGTCGGAAGCTTCACGGCGTTCGTCCTGGCCGCCGACGACGAAAAGGGGCTCGCCCGCTGGCTCGCGGACAACGGGCTTACCAGCACGCCCGACGCGGACGCGTGGCTCTCCCACTACGTGCGCATGAAGTTCTATTTCGTCGCGATGCGTTACGACCCTCCGCAAGGGGCGGACGCGTCGGTCAAGCCCACCGCCTCGCATGCGGCCGCGATCCCGCTCAAGGCCGAGACCATTCGCATCTCGTTCTCGACGCCTGTGCCGTACTACCCGTACTTCGAGCCGAGGCGTCCTCCCGAGCCTCCGAGCAAGCGCCCGCCCGCTCGCCTGCTGGAGCTCTGGATCGCAACGCCGGCTCGGGTGACGCCGGTCGTGGCGAGGACCGTCAACGGACGGACGGAGTGGGTCCGCCCGATGCAGGAAGGGAGCACCGCGGGGTCCATCGATCCGTGGGTAAGCCGCGCCGCCCTCCTCGGCGCCCTCGGCGGGGCGCTCCAGGCGCTCGTGCCGCCTGGCCCGCTCCGGGTGCAGACGTTCCAGGATCAGAAGCTCTCTCGCGAAGGGTACGGCGACATCCTGTTCGCGCCGGAGACGAAGGGCACGGTCGATCCAGCGACGGCCGACAAGTTGAGACCGCTCCTCGGAATCCTGGATCCAACGCTGGTGCCGAGCGCGACGCGATGAGCGGGCTCGCCTCGTGGCTCCTCGCGCCGCTGGGCGCGCTCGTCGTCGCCGGGTGCGACGGCGCGAAGGCCTCGCACTCGGACGCAAGGCCCCAGGCAAGGTCCAGCGCGAGCGTCGAGCCGCCGACGATGCCCGCGCCGGTCGCCGACGCACCGCCGGTCGAGGCCGGCCCCGCGGGGCCCGACGCGGCGGTGAGCAGGGAGGAGCGCGAGCGTGCGGTCCTCGCCCTGCTCGCGGGCGGTGAGCCTGCGAATCGTCTCCCCCGCGCGGCCGTCGATCCGGGCCACGACTTCGATCCCGCGCAGCGCGACCGCGCGGCGCCTCCGTGGCGCCCGCCCGTCGTGAAGTCGCGCGGCACGACCGTGGCTGGGCAGCTCCCGGTGGAGGTATTTGACCGCATCGTCCGGCAGAACATGGGTCGTTTCCGCCTCTGCTACGAGCACGGCCTGAGCACGAACCCGGAGCTCGGGGGCGAAATCGTCGTCCATCTCGTGATCGACAAGACGGGCTCGGTCGAGAGCGTGGATTCGCCGAGCGCGACACTGGCCGATCCGGCGGTCGTCGCGTGTGTCGTGCGGGGCTTCGGCAATCTGACCTTCCCTGAGCCGGGGAACAAGGCGAAGGTCCACGTCAAGCAGACGCTCCTGTTCGAGTCCAGCGACTCCCCCTGAGGCCTTAGCCAGACGAGCATCCGGTGATGAGCACGGTCTTCATCGCGCCGCGCCCGCGTTGAACTTGCCGCCGACGGGCACCTCGTCCTGATACGCGGCGTGCTCCGTGACGAGAGGGGCGAGCTTCGCGACGAACGCCTTGGCCGCTTCGCTGGCGAAGTTCGCGGTGTGCGCCTCTTTCGTCGTCCACCCCTCGGTGACGTGAACGAGATCCGGGTCGCTGGCGGAGCGCCCGACGAGGTAGATGACGCAGTTCTCGTTCGTGGCCGGCCCAGCGCCGGTCGTCGCCGTGAGCAGCAGGTCGATCAACTCGTCGCCCTTTCCGGGACGGGCCTTCATCGTTGCGCGAAATCCATAGGTCGCCTTCATGGGTCCTCCTTCGCCGCGATCAGTGCGGCCGTGATGGAGGAAACCTAGCGACGACGAACAGGACCATCTACCATGGAGAGTCCACATTTCATTTGCGAGCGTCCGAAGATGAACGATCCCCTCTCCGAGGTCATCACCCTGCTGCAGCCGCGCGCCGTCTTCGCGAAGCGCATCAGCGGCGCGGGTCGCTGGGGCGTTCGCTACTCGGAGTTCGGTCAACCAAGCTTTTGCGCGGTCCTCGGGGGCAGTTGCCTTCTCGCCGTCGACGGCCAGCGTGCTCTCACCCTGGAGGCCGGCGACTTCATCCTCCTGCCGACGACGCCGGGCTTCACGATGTCGGGCTTCGAACCCGTGCGACCCGAGCGCGTCGACCCCAAGGTGATGGCGTCGCCGAGCGGCGAAGTCCGGCACGGGACACGCGGCGGCCGCCCCGACGTGCGGCTGCTCGGCGGCTACTTCGTCTTCGACTCGCCGGATGCCGCGCTCATGGTGTCGCTGCTGCCGGGCTTAGTGCACGTTCGCGGCGTCGAGCGCCTCTCGGTGCTCGTACGCCTCGTCGGCGACGAATCGACCGCGCAGCGCTCGGGTCGCGACCTCGTACTCACGCGCCTCGTCGAGGTTCTGCTCATCGAAGCGCTGCGGTCGACCACGGGTGAGGGCACGCCTCCCGGCCTCCTCCGAGGGCTGGCCGATCCGCGACTCGCGCCCGCGATTCGGCAGATGCACGCGCAACTCGCGCGTTCGTGGACGATGGCCCAGCTCGCAAAGACGACCGCGCTTTCGCGGTCGGCGTTTTTCGACCGCTTCACGCGAACTGTCGGCCTGCCGCCGATGGAGTACCTGCTCGCGTGGCGGATGGCCGTCGCGCGCGATCTCCTCCGCCGTCAGGACTGCGGGATCGCCGAGGTCGCGGAGCGCGTCGGCTACAGCTCGGCGAGCACTTTCAGCACGGCGTTCAGCCGGCACGTGGGTCAGCCTCCGGGTCGATACGCCCGCGCGAGTTAGGGCACGGCGAGAAAACGCTGCCGAAGCTCGGCAAGTAGAACGTCCGCCGGGGTCCCCTTGCCCGGCGTGTGGCTGCGGATTGACTCCGCGAGGAAGCTTACAGACAGGCCGTGCGGGTAAAGTCGATCGGGAGGCCCCCCTCCTTCCAGACGACGTGATCGCTCAGCGAGCCGCTCATCCTCGTCACTTCACCCGACCGTCCGGCGGCAGGGAGGGCGTCGATCCGGTCAAGCGAGTAGTTGGTCACGGGCTCGCCGCACGGGTTCTCGCCGGGCGACCACGAGGTCCCTTCGAAGCGAACCGACCCGCTGGCGCTGACGCGTCCCACGGCGTCCTCGAGAACCGTCCAGTGGTAGTGGTCCCCGCACCCCTCGGGTGGGTTGATGTCGCCGGCGTTGCCCTCCCACGAGCGCACGAGCATCGAGCCTGTGAGCTCCGGTCGACCGGCGCCACGCGGCGCGATCTGCAACGTAAAGTCGTAGTAGGCGCCATGTGGTTCAGAGTAGGCCTGCCCCCGCCACGTGCCGCCGATGCCGTCGCACCCGTCGGCAGGGACGAAGCTGATCGTGGGCGCTGCCGCGGACTCGGCCGCCGAAACGGACGGGTCCGCGAGGTCAGCCGCCCCGGCTTGCTCATTGCTACCAGCGGGTTCGGCTCCGCCGGTGGCGCTCGCCGCGCACGAGACCGCCACCAGTGAGAACACGGCACCGACGACCTGCGCAATGAGCCTCATGAATCACCTCCTGTCGTGGGACACGCCTCTTCCGTCGATGTTCCCGGTCCGGTGGACGATTCTCCGGAGGCCGTCGCCCCAGATCCGCCTCGTAGAGGCCGGTGTCTGTGGCACGTGCGTCGAGGTCGACATCATGGGCATCGCAGAAGGGACCGGGCGACTGCCGCCCGCTCCTCTCGGCGATTGTTCGTGAGCTCTATGTTGCCATTGTCGACAAAGAGAAGGAGTCGTCGCCACTGCCGATGAAGGTACCGGAGGGCCTGGCCCAGAGGAGTCTTCGGAGGCGTGACGGCGCGGTGCATCGTCATCCATGCCTCGAGCTCGGTCGAGCACGGGCCGACACTGCTCGCGGCGTCGCTCACGCAGTCGACATGCCTCATCCTGCTCTTTGCCCGACCGTCGCCCGACCTCGCGACCCCCGCCGAATCGACGGTCGGTAGTGCTACCGGACCGGCTAGCGTTTCGACTGCAGCGTCCGTCGCGATCCGCCATAGTCGACAGGTCGCGCTAGGGTTGCCGGTCATGAGGGAAGCCCCTTCTTGCTGCTGCTCGCCCGTTCTTCCCGAGATAATGTGCGGGCCGCTCGCACTCGAGCCGCTCGCTGACGCCGATGCACACCCCGATCGCGGCCTCGTTCACGGTGCACACCGTCGTCGCAGTTGGATGTGGTCGCCGACGCGGGGGGCCCATACGCTGCTCGCTGGGCTACGTACGCAGAGAGGTCCCGATGTTCATCGCGTGTCGACGAGTCTGGCTACGGTTTCTTCTGGCGTCCGTCTGCGTCGCCGCTGGTGCGACGGCTTGCGGCGGCTCCTCCACGTCCTCCAACGCCGGCGGCGGGGACGGCGGCGATGCCGTCGCACGCCAGGACGTCGGGACGCACTCCGACACGGGGACGCACGTGGACGCTCGCACCGACGCCGCGGCCCACAGCGACGCGCATGCCGACGGGGCGACACATGGCGATGCCGGCGCGGACGCGGCACCCGACGGCGGACTTACGTGCCAGCCGTTCCAGGCGGTCTGCGGTGCCGGCGCCAGCGCGTTCTGCGCCTCGGTTCAGGTCGATCCCGACAACTGCGGCGGATGCGGGACGAAATGCGCGTCGGGGACCTACTGCTCCGAGGCCACCTGCGGCGCGTCCTGCATCGGCCTCACGTCGAAGCTCTGCAGCGACACGTGCGTCGATCCGGTCTCCGACAACAAGAACTGCGGGAGCTGTGGCGACGCGTGCCCGGCAGGACAGGTGTGCTCGGCGAGCACGTGCGCGGCGACGTGCGCGTCCGCGTACGCGACCTGCGGGACCGGCGCGAGCGCGTACTGCGCCATCACGAACATCGATCCCGACAACTGCGGGGCGTGCGGCGTTGTCTGCGGGAAGGGCGAGCTCTGCTCGACCGGCACCTGCGGCGCTACATGCGGAGGGGCGACGACGAAGTGTAACGGCCTGTGCGTGAACACGGCCACAGACGACGCGAACTGCGGCGCCTGCGGCACCGCGTGCGCCGCGGGCACCGCCTGCGTCAGCGGCGCGTGCGCTGAATCGTGTGCCCCGTCGTGCCCCGACGGCAACGCGTGCGGCGCGCCAGGCGACTGTAGCTCTGGCATCTGCACGGAGGGGAAGTGCGCGCCCCCGGCCTGCTCCCCTACCTGTCCAGACGGCAACGCGTGCGAGTCGCCGACCGTGTGCGGCTCCGGCGTCTGTACGGCAGGGAAGTGCGCGGCGCCTGCGTGCGCGCCTGCGTGCTCCGACGGCAAGCCGTGTGGCGCTGCCGGCGACTGCGCGTCCGGCGTCTGCACGGGCGGCACGTGTGCGGCGCCGGCCTGTGCCCCCGCGTGCGCCGCCGCCAACCCGTGCGGCGCGAACGGTGACTGCGCCTCCGACCTGTGCACCGCCAACGTCTGCGCGGCGTGTACGATATCCACGCAGTGTGCGATGGGACAATCGTGCGTCGATGGCAACTGCGTCACGCTGTCTCCCGTGCTTCCCGCGTCGTGCACAAGGGCCACCGCTGGGTCCGACGGGCGGATCTACGCGCTCCAGGACAGCGGCGCGCTCTATGCCATGAAGCCCGGCGACACGTCCTGGACCGTGCTCGCCACTGCGCCGGCCGAGCAGGCGAACTCCGCCGTCGCCTGGGCCAGCGGGAAGCTCTACTCGTGGGGTCGCACCGTCGGCGGCGTCGGCTCCACCACCTCCGCCGCGGTCTACACCCCAGGGACCAACACTTGGTCCGGGACCATCGCCGTGCTCCCTACCAACCGGACAGGCGCGGTCGCGGCGACTGGGCCCGACGGCCTCGTCTACGTCATCGGCGGCGCGTCAGGCTCGAACGGCACCAACAACTATGTCCTCGTGGGCGTGACCGAGGCGTACAACCCAACGACAGACACTTGGGTGACGACCGCCCCCCCCATGCCGACGCCGCGATTCCTTTCGGCGGTCGCGGTCGGGACCGACAAGCGCATCTACGTCATCGGTGGGTCGACGACGGCCGGCAACGCAGGGTACACCCCCGTCGCCACCGTGGACGCGTTCGACACGACGACGCAGACCTGGTCCGCGGTGGCGAACCTGCCGAAGGCCACATACTGGTCCGCCGGGGCCCTCGGCGCGGACGGACAGATCTACTCCGTGGGAGGCAACACCGGGGCGACGACCGGCGTGGTCAACGCCTTCAACGGGACCACATGGCAGACCGTCGCGCCGCTTCCGACACCGCGCTATTGCGCTGGCGGCGCCGCCCTACCCGGCGCGGACCCGATCTTCGCCATCGCAGGCACGGTGGGCGTGGTCGAGACGTTCGCGACGGTGACGGGGGTGTGGAACTGACACGCGACCATTCCCGATTTCCACTCCCGCCCGCCTGACCCGTCCAGGGTAATACCGAGCCTCGGGGCCTCGCGCCGAGAAGCCTCGATTCGAGGCTGCGCTCGTCTCGCTCGAGAGGGGCCTCGAGCTCGACCTCTGAGGGCACCTCCCGCCATGGCAAGAGCCGCTCGACACGCTCCGAGGGCCTCCCGAGCCGTTCGCAGAGTGACCGAGCGCGCGTCGACGGCGTCTCGAGTCGCTCCGAGAGTCGCTCTCGGTACACGCACAGCACCTCTCTCGACCTCACGAGAGTCGCTCTCTCCACTTCGCGACTCAACGATTCCCGCGAGTTGCGCGCGACGAATTCCCTGAGCCTCCCTCGGTCTACCGAGAGACTCCCGAGGAATGCCGAGCGACCCGCAAGTTTCGACGAGAGCGTCCCTCGGAAAGGCGAGGGACTCTATCGGTGCCTCGAAAGAGGTCTCACGGTGTGCCGACAGACGCCCGAGCCACGCCGAGGGGCGCCCTCGCTGTACCGACAGACGCCAAGGTCGCGACGAGAGCGTCGCTCGCCTCTCCGATGGAGTCTCTCGCCGTACCGACGGACTCCGTCGCAGTGCCGACGGCCGCTCTCGGTGCACCGACGGAGTCTGTACGTCACGCCGACAGACTCCCTCGCTGCGGCTCGGGCGTCTCTCGTCACGCCCACAGACACCCGCGCCACGCGTCCGGAGTCTCTCGGTGGAACGACAGACGTACTCGATCTTCCGATGGCCACTCTCGGTGTCTCTCGGGACGCCATCGCTACACCGACGGACGCTATCGCCACACCGAGGGAGTCCATCGGCACGCCGAGGGGCGCCCGAGTCGAATTTCGCGCCTCTCTCGTCACTCCGAGGGAGTCTCTCGCCACATCGACGGCGTCTCTCCCTGTTCCGACGGACGCGCTCGTCTCTTTCTGCGTCTCTAAGCCCCCTCCCGGGGCCCCGTGAAGGGAAAGGGTGGGGCGCCCATCGACGAGCTGCTCATGACGAGCTCACCCGTGTCGCTCGTCCAGTGCGGGTGGACAGCTGACCGGTCTGCTCGAAGCAGGCAATTGCTCAACGAAAGCTCCGTCCGTCGCGTTCGATGCCTACGTTCAGAAGCATGGAGCGAGCGCGATGGATCGTCGTCGGCACGAACTTCAGCAACGGTGCACGTCGTGCCCTGGAGCACGCGGTTCGCTTCGCGCATGTGAACCGACATGAAAGGGAAGGATGAGGTCATGACCATCGCCAGCAAGAAGACCACGCAGGTCTGGTTGATCACGGGCAGCTCTCGCGGGCTGGGGCGCGCGCTCGCCGAGGCGGCTCTCCAGGCAGGCCATCACCTTGTTGCAACAGCACGCAACCCGGAGCAGCTCGCCGAGCTCGTCGAGCGATACGGGAATCGAGTGCGCGCCGTCGCCCTCGACGTGACCGACGAGCGGGCCTCGATCGCGGCGGTTCAGGCGGCCGTGGAGGCTTTCGGGCGGCTCGACGTCCTTGCGAACAACGCCGGTTACGGCGACCTGGCGTCCATCGAGGACACCAGCATGAAGGACTTCCGCGCCCAAATCGAAACGAACCTCTTCGGTGTCGTGCATGTGACGAAGGCGGCGATCCCGGTCATGAGGCGACAGGGGAGCGGGCACATTCTCCAGTTCTCGTCCGTCGGAGGACGAGTGGGCCCGGTCGGCCGCGGGGCGTACGCCGCCGCGAAGTGGGGTGTCGAGGGGTTCTCCGAGGTCCTCGCGAAGGAGGTCGGTCCCCTTGGCATCAAGGTCACGATCATCGAGCCGGGTGGCTTCCGCACTGACTTCGCCGGATCGTCGACGACGATCGCTGAGGGCAACCCGGTGTACGCCGCGACGGTCGGGGCGGTGGCGCGGTTCCAGCGCGAGTACAACGGCGCGCAACCGGGGGACCCATCGAAGGCGGCCGCGGCGATCCTCCGTGTCGCTGGCCTGGGCGAGCCGCCGTTGCGACTACTGCTTGGCAGCGACGCGGTGCGCGCCGTCGGCGACGCCGAGCGCGCGCGCATCGAGGCCGACCGAGCGTGGCAGGCGCTCAGCGTTTCCACCGATTTCGAGGCGAGCGCCGAGCAGCCCCGCGTCGCCGAGTAACCGAGCTCGCATCGTCTCCACGAGTCTCTGGGATCACCCGCGAACAAGAAGGCAAAGGAAGGTGGATCATGTCGCAAGAAAAGAAGAACGGGAACGCGACGACGTGGCTCATCACGGGGGCTTCGAGCGGCCTCGGTTACGCCCTTGCCAAGTACGTGCTCGAGCAGGGCGACCGGGTTGCGATGGGGGCTCGGACGCTGGACGCCATGGCGGACCTGGCCGAGCGCCATTCGGGGAGGGCGCTCGCCCTCACGCTCGACGTCACGAGCGCCGAACAGCGCGCTGCGGCAGTGCAGCAGACGGAGGCGCGCTTCGGAAGCATCGACGTTCTCGTCAACAACGCGGCGGTCGATTTTCTCGGTGCCATCGAGGAGCAGGACGAGCGCGACGTCCGCGCGCAATTCGAGGTGAACTTCTTCGCGGCGGTGGCGCTTCTTCGTCTCGTCCTGCCTGGTATGCGGGGCCGCAGGCGGGGGACCATCGTCAACGTGTCGTCGATGGACGGCATCGCGAGCGTTCCTGTCAACGGCTACTACTCCTCGACCAAGTTTGCTCTCGAAGGGTTGACGGAGTCTCTGTGGCAGGAGCTCGAGCCGCTCGGGCTTCGTGCGTTGCTGGTGGAGCCCGGCTCGTTCCGCACAGGCATCGAGCAGCGGACCAAGTTCTCGGGGAAGACGATCGACGACTACAGCGCAACCTCGGGCGCCTTCCGCGCCATGGTCGAGAAGGTCACCCCGGACGTGTTCCCCGGGGATCCGGTGCGCGCCGCCGCGGCGATTTACCAGGTCGTGGCCTCGGACCGTCCGCGGCACTGGGTCGTCTTGGGCAGCGACGCGCTGCGACGCATTGGCGTGAAGCTCGACATGCAGCGGGCAGAGATCGAGGCCGGGAAGGACATGACCACCAGCACCGACTACCCCGGCGCTGGGCGAGCCATCCTTTAGGAGTCGACCTTCACATGAGGTCCGGGACGGTCACGGGAGCTGTACCGCGAATGCAGCGACTCTGCATCGCCGTCGTCGGGGCAAGGTGCGCCGTATAAGCCACTGCATGTTGTGGTGGCTGTTCACCGACACGACGTGCACCGCATTCGTCGACAAGCCCCAGGCCTTACCAGGCGCGAGGAAAGGCCTCGGCCGCTCCGGGGTCCGTGCGTCGCGCGAGGCGGCACTTCACGCTGGCGACGAGCGCGGCGATCTGCGTTCGGTGCGCGAACACGAGGACGCCCAGCACGGCGAGCCAGGCGAGCTCGAGGATGGCGAAGAGCGCCGGGGTTGCGTAGAAGAGGCGCGGCGCGAACGAGTGCTTCGTCGTCACCAGCTGTCGGCTCGTCCGCACATAGCGCTCCGAGGTCGGCAATGACAGCGACACTGGGGTGATGACCGCCTTCGTGTCGATGGTGCCGTGGAAGCTTGGATCCGGGCGTGACGTCTCCGGCTGGGGGATCGAGGGAGCTTGCACGAAGAGCTCACGCAGCGGCTCCGACGTCGCATCGGACGTGAGAGCCCACCGCGCCGCGAACATCGCAGAGAGCAGGGCGAGCGCAGACACAGCCAAGAGGCGGTTTCCGCGCAGGAATCGGGACCCGAGAAAGATCGCGCCCGTGAGGAAGAGCCCCGCCGTGGCCACGACGAACGCGTCGCGCGACACGAGCCACAACCCGACCGTCGCTACGCTCCCGAGGATGCGAGTCCGCCGCGTACGAAACCCGAAACACGCGAGGCCGATACCGAGGAGCAGCGCGATGCCGTCGGCGCGCGCGAAGATCCATCGACCGCGATCGCCGCCCATGAGCGCGAGCGGGTAGATCTCCGCGGGCAGGCCGAGCGTGACCTCCACGGCGCTCGTCGTGAGCGGATACTCGCTCATCGGGATGGCCATCGTCCCGACCAGCGGGAAGAGGCGAGCCTGCGAGAGGGTCTGCACACGCAGGCGGTGCGCGCCCGCGTTGAGCGGCACGAGCATCTCGAGAGAGCCTGCCTGCGTGTGGAGGATGCGCCCTGGCTGGCCGTCGGTCGACGAGTAGATCGGCTGGCCCGCGGGCGTGAAGCTGAGGTGATCGAGGCCATTGTTGTCGTATTCGATCGTCTCGTCCCCGATCATCTCGCCGCCGGCAGTCACGGAGACGAACCGGCGCTGTGTCCGAGCCACGGCGGCGAGCACCTCCCCACGCACGAGCGACTTTGCGTCGACCTCGAGGTGCTGTCCGCGTTGTACGAGGAAGGTGCGGGCCGTCGGGAGCGTGGGCGGCAGCGGCGACTGCGCGTTGTCCACGAGCTTGGCCTCGCCGCCGAGCTCGACGCGAAAGTCGGGCTCGGACTCGACCAGCCACCACTCGTACGCCGAGCGTTCGTCGGTGCCAAAGGACTGGACACCGTCCATCGCGGGGTCTTTGCCGTCGGCAGGGTCCTTGGCGCCTGTGCTCGCGGTGACCTTCGCCGGCAGCACTCCTGTGATGGTGATCTCCGCCGCGGTGCCCGTCGTGGGGAGAGACAGCTCGTGCCCGTCGGACGCCCAGCCGGGTGCGCCGGACACTTCGTGGACTTTCTCGCCATACGCGAGCGAGAGGCGCACGACGCCGAGCTGAGTCGCCTGAGACATGACGAGTCGATACGTGAAGCCGATCTCTCGGCCGATGTGCAGCGAGCGCGCGAGGCGAAAGATCTTGGGCGTCCGGCTCTCCGCCTCGCTTTCGGACTCCGGAGTCATCGGGTCGAAGTGGAGCGTCGTCCCGGCGAGCCCGCTCAGCCTGGCTCCTTCGACGAGGCGACCCTGCGTGAGCCTCGCGTCGAGCGCCACCAGAGGACCGGTGACGGTGAGCATCTGATCGTTCGAGAGCGTGAGCGTGCCGTGAAGCGTGAACGAGCGCGCCTTGGTGAGGAGGTAATAGTGATCCCCCTCGAAGCCGACCACAGGTGGCGCGCCGTTGAGCGAGAGGTCATCGAGGCGCACCTGGTTCGAGGGGCCGAAGAGGGGGACCTTGACCGCACCGTCGAAGAGCACGGAGCCCGTGAGGTCGAAGGCGAGAGCTCCCCCGACCGCGCCACGGAGGGACATGGACGAGAGTACGAAGCAGCTCTTTTCGCACTCGGGCGGAGCTGCGTGGCCGTTCTGGCCCTCCAGCCACTTCGTCAGCATGTCGCGGAGCTTCTCGTCGTCGGCGGGCGCGGCCTGCGCCGGAACGGCAAGAAAGACGGACAAGAGCAGGAAGATCAGTCGAACGACTCTCTCGCGCGCACGCAAAGGCATGTGGCACCCTCCGTCGGATAGACCCCGGTCGGTCTCGGAAGTTCCCGCAAGCAGCCGCTCGGCGCTCGGGAACTTCGACGTCGACCAGATGTCCAATGTCACGGATGGCAGACCCGTATCGTGAGTTCAAGAACCCACCCGCTCCGCGCGCGCCGCAGCCGGCCGACGCTCGCGCGCGCACACGAAGCGCCGTCGTCACGCTCTTGATCGTGCTCGGTACGGTCGCCGCTGCGGCGACGATCCTCGGGGGTGGCGCGCTGCACGGCTGCGCAAGCTAACAGCGCCATTGCGACGAGTACCGCGGCAACCCTTCGGTAGAGGCGGGCTTCGCCGAGCCTGCCGGCGTTTACGAAGAAGCCCGACGAAGCGGGTTTTTCGACAGGACAGCGGTCTCGAGGACCTCGATCGCTCGCTCGTGGCCTGCGTCCTCGAGCAGCGGGCGCAACGCGGCGATCCCTTCCCGAGTCCTCGTACGAGTCCCGCGTGGCATTGCGCGGAACGCGCTCTCGATCGCGTCCGGCGCATCGACGGCGAGCACGGCGAATAGCACCGCCGCCTGATGAAGGTCCTTGTACTGCTTCTCTCGCGTCGCACCGCGGAGTCGTGAGACGAGCACCTTGTGCCACGCGAACGCTTCGGGGCGCGGCACGACGATCGGGACGACGACCTCGCGCGCGAGCGCGATCGCCTCGATAGGATCTTCGAGCAAGTAGGCGAGGAACGGGAGACCGGTGGCATGGGCCGCCAGCTCGGGGACCGGCATCGTCCGCACGTCGCTGCCGCTCGTCGGCATGAGAAGATCGACGCGGAAGCTGCCGGCGCGGACCTTGTACGATGTCGACGGTGAGCCATGCTCGAACCCCGGCACGGGTCCGAGCGGGACGGTCGACTCGACCAGGATGTTCGCGAAGCTCTCGCCCGCCCGAACGTCGAGTCGCCGCGAGCGGGCGACGTCGAGGTCCTCGGTCGAGTATGCCGCAGCCTTCACCCGAGCTCGTTCAGGAGGATGCCGTACGCGTGGAGCCTGGTCGGTCGCACGCCACGAGGCACAACGTGTCGCCGTTGATGGTCGCGTTGATCCCGGGCGATGTATCGCGGTCGCCGGGACCCAGCGCTCCCCACGGGCCATCGTCGGCTCATCGCGAACGCCCGGTGAGCTCGAGGCTCTGCTTCACGGAGGGATACCCGCGAGGCGCGATCGATCGTTTGTCGTGCCCATGCCCGCCGCGCGTGTTAAGCCGGCACGACTTCCTACCCACCTCCAGGCTCGCCCGGCTCAGCTAGCCGTAGAGGACCCATGCCGATTCGCATCCAATCAGCGACTCTTCCGTACCGAACCGCGGCGTCTCTCATCCTCCTCATCGGCTGCGGCGATGTCGGGAGCTCGAACGCCAACGGCACGCTCCCCGACGGCGCCGCCGTGCTTCGCTTCGGCGACGGCGGAGGACGGCTGCGTGACGGAACGACGTCGACCAGCAAGCTCGACGGCAGCAAGGGAGGTCCCCACCGGGACGGCAGCGCGGCCGGCTTCGGCGACGGCGCCTTCGAGGGGGGGGACGACGGTTCGTTCTCCGGGCGCGAAGGGGGGCGCGTCGAGGGCGGAGCTGGACCGCAGCCGGGGAGCGACGCATCGCAGCCAAGCGACGGATCCCGCCAAGGCAGCGACGCGGCGGGAAGCGGTCCGGTCGACGCTGGCGAAAGCCTGGACGCGATGCTCGTGATCCCCGACTCGGGCTGGCCGGTCCGTCGCGGAGACGCCGGTTCGAGTCACGCGGACGGCGGATCGGGAGCTCACGGCGACGGCGGTTCGGGTCACACGGACGGCGGCGCCACGGGTCACGTGGACGGGAGCTCGACGGGTCAGGCAGACGGCGGCGCACCTCCCCCCGCGACGTACTGCAGCAGATTCCCCGGCGCGCTGTGGTGCCTCGACTTCGACGAGTCTCTGGATTTGAACTCCGTCGGGCCCTACGCGACGCTCACCAACGGCGGGTCCCTCGCGATCGTGCCCTCGGTACCCGACAGCCCGCCGAACTCGCTCCTGGCATCGTTCACGCGGACCGACGCGAGCACAGAGGAGGTCGCGATGCTCGTGCGGACGTTCCCCCTGCCTTCCGGGAGCGGCCTCACCGTGCAGGTCGACGTCAACGTTCCCGCCGTCTGGAACTCGGCGTCCTTCCCGAGCGTCCTCCAGCTGTACTCGGGCACGGTGCTCATGACGGCGTCCATCAGCTACGAGCAGAACGGACCCGTCTACGTTTCCTGGAGCCCTTACGTGAACTACCAGGGCTTCAGCAACGTCTACATCCCGGCAGGGAGCTATCACACAATCACCGCGACGATCGAGAACGGCCGTATCTACGCGCTTGTCGATGGTGTGCTTGCAGGTTCGCTGGCAGAGTCCGGGCTCGGCCCGGAGGTCACGGTCCAGCTCGGTCTCTTTGGTCAAGGGGGGCACTTCGCCTCCAGCAGCTCGATCAACTTCGATAACCTCGTCGTCGTTGCGCGCTGAATAGCTCCAAGCCCGGCGAGGCCAGCGTCGCCTACGCACGAGGAGGAGGCCTGCCCAAGGATCCCGCGCAGGCGCTCGCTGTTGCGGACAAGGCTTGCTCCCAGGGGGTGGGTTCGCCACGTCGTCTCCCGACGCTCCGATCAGACCGGCCACACCACGGATTTGCGCCTTGTCCCCGACAACAACGCCTTCTTTCACCACCACAAGTACCAAGATCACAGCTCGCTAACACCCCACGTGCACGACCGCGGCCGATTGCGCCGCATCGCTCACGGACGAGCTGCTGAAGAAGCTCAGCCCGAGATTCGCGCTACTGACCGGCTGGCGCCATCGCGGTGAACACGGTCTCGATGGGAACACCACCCTTCAGCGTTTGTCGCACGATGCAACACCGCTCGGCGAGTTTCTCCAGCATCGCCAGTTGGTCCTTCGATGTTCCCGGCTTGGCACGGTAGCGCACTTCGCTGTGCATTGACTGAAAGCCAATGTGCACGCTGCTCTCAATCAGAAGTGTCCCACGCACGTCGACCTTGGCGGTCACATCTACGGTCAGCTCTTCGAGCTCGACGTTCATGATGTTGGCGATCATGCGAAAGGTGGAATCCTGGCACGCAGCGAGTGCCGCACATAGCAGATCACCTGGCGTGGGCGCGTCGTGAAGACCACCGACCGCGCGATGAACACCGACCGGAACCCGCACTCCAACGGTTGGCATCGGGTACACGTCACAATGAAACGGATCGTCCGCTCTGACTCCAGTGGTGCGCGCGTGATCGGTGACCATCGCGGCGCCGGGCGACGTTGCGTACTCCTCTCGCAACGGCTTCTGCCTCTCCTGAACGCTCGGCTTGTCCATCGTCGTTCTCCTCGTTGCAGGGCTGAGTCGATACCCTCTGCCCTCCACCAGCTTGTGGTCCCTGCGTGCTACACACTGCGCCCGCGCACTCTAAATTCAAGACCCGCGCGGCCGTTTTTATACCCTCGAGCAGCGGCGGTGCCGCGGGGCAGGTGAGCACGTCTTCCTCGAACACACGTTGCAGAAGCTCAGCCCAAGGAATCTCGGCGTCGCGGACGCGTGGTGTGGATGGCGCCGCGCTCGGAGGCCCCATGATCGCGCACATAGCAACCTCTGCCGGTGGAATCGGCACGATGCCTGGCTTCCACTTGGAGGCCGGTGCGAAGACGCCATGGAAGCGTGTCAGGTGCGCACGCGGTGGCGGGACGAGAGTAGCCAAGCGGCTCAAGCGCCAGCGTCTCACGTCCGTCGGCGAGCGGGCGCTCGAGGCGAATCGCGAGGCAGGGGAGAGATTACTCAGGCGTGCTCAGTCATGCTTGAGCGCCCCGCGTACGTCGCCGAACGGCCCGCGGTCGTGATGCCATTGCCAACCGAGCCCGTCGAAGGTCTTCTCCACCCATCGACCGCCCGCACGCTCGTAGCCATACGTGATGGTCTTGGGCCGGCCCGCTTCAGCGCACCGAAACGAGAGCATCAACCGGTCCCCGTCTCGAAGCGCCCGAGGGACGTCGAAGACGTCGCTCTCGTTGAGCCGCGCGAGCAAGAGCGCTCGGTTCTGCGCTTCGAGCCGCTGCGCGGTCACGGGCTCGGGAAGTCGACCGAGACATGGACCTCCGCTCCGTCGCGCTGGACGGTCAGGTCGAGAGGCTTGCCTGCGTGCGCATGGACGACCCTCGCGAGCGCCTCGCCGTCGGGCACCGGTTCACCTGCGGCGCGGAGGATCACGTCCGCGGGGCGGAGCTTCCCGTCCGCAGGGGATCCGCGCAGGACGACCCCGACCACCACCTTCCCCGTGACGCTCGTGCGCAGGATGCCGAGCCGCGCCTGCCGGCGAGCTGCGCGCTCGACCTGCTCGAACATCGGCTGGCCGGCGAGCGTGTCGAGCATCGCCGGGGTTGTGATCGGTGGGATGACGGGGAGGCAGAACACGTCGGCAGCGACGCCGTGGCAGGCCACGCGGAGGTGCGTGTCGCAGCCCGACACGTCGAATACCTCGCGGCGATCGGCGACATGGTTCGCCCGGTACAGCGCCGCCCGCTCGGGGTCGGCTTCGATCTCGGGGGGAAGCGGCTCGACGAGCGGGTCGGCCCGCGTCGACGTAACGCGGCCCTCTGGGCAGGAGATTGCCTGCGAGAACTGTGTGCGAGCCGCCTGCGCGGTGTCGGGATGGTCAGCCTGCGCGTCGGGCGTTCTCCGAGCGGCCTCGGCCGCATGCAGCTGCGCGCGGGGCGCTCTCTGAGTGGTTGCAGCGCAGCCGACGAGCAGGGAGAAGACGAGGCAGCCAAGTCCATGGCTCCGTCCGAGGAAGCGAGGGTGCATCAGGGCTGGCTCTGCGAATCTCGTTCCGGGTCGCCCCCGTTGCCGGTGCGCTGAATCCAGGTCCGCGACGGTTGGCGCGTGGGGCCGTGCGGTCCTTCTGCGGTCGAAGCGGGGACGATGCGTCCCGGCTCGGACCTGGCGACGACGGCGCGCGCGGCCTGGACGCGAACCTCTGACCCGCGACGGGGGGCGTCGGCGCCATTCTCGCGGGCTTTCAGGCAAGCGGGCGCAAGTTCGTGGCGGTGCGCGACCCCGTCCTGCATCCCATCGGCACGCACGACCTGGCGTGCCTGCGTCGGAGCTGGCAGCGGTGCGCGCCGCCGTCACCGACATGTGGAGAGACCGCCCCGGCCGGTGGGCCTATGAGTGGTCGAAGGTCGCCGCTCGGCGCGCCGCCGCCGGCCAGCACTACCTGGCGTCGTTGACGTACGGATGCGCGAGCCGCCACGTCGAGAGGTGACGACCGCCAGATGGAGGGCCAGTCGACCGCGAGATCGACGACTTCATGACCGTCCCACGCTCGCGCCCAGCGTGACGAGCACCTCAAAGGTTCGCGTGACGACGATCTCGCGCTCGGACTTCGGTGCCACCGTCGTGCGGTTCTTCGTGGTGTCGGGCTCACCATCTTCTCTTGCGTTCATAGACGTGTACGAGGGCGTGGAGACGTCCACCGCGACGGGGGGGGATCGCCATCCGCAGCGTGCCCGCATTGCGACCTCGTTGACGCGAGGCCCGCGAGCAAGGCCGTCCGGGCGCGACCCGTCAAGGCAATCAAGGAGCCTCCCGGTTTCATCGCGCTCCGAGTCATGACGGCCGGCGCAGACTCGCGTAATGCCGATGAGCATGGCTGCTCAACCCCTCGTCGCGGAGGGCACGATGTTGAGCGCACGGAGGAGGGACTCACGGAAGTGCCCCGGCTCCTCGTAGTGCGGCATGTGGGCACTCGCCTCGAACCAGAGGAACGACTTGCCGGAGGGCGCGTCCAGCGCGTCGGCGTAGCGAGCCACGACGTCCGGGGGCGTGGCGAAGTCGTGTCGGCCTTGGAAGAATGCGATCGGGACCTCGACCCGCGAGACAGCGACCCGCAGGTCGAAGCCCTGGAGGTGAGCGAGCATCCGCCCCTGCGTCACCTCGATCGCGCGCAGAGCCCGGACCGCTTGGCGGATCGAGTAGTGGGGCGAAGACAGGAGCATCCACACGTTCGCAACGAGCATCCCAACGAACCCGAGGCGCCTCTGGATGCCTCCGTACTCGGTGACCCAGCGCACCCGCGTGAGGAAGCTCTTCGAGGTGTCGTGCGGTGGTGCGCCGATCTCTCGGAGCTGCCGCATCGCCCGACGGTCACCGCGCCGCGCCGCTTCATCACACGCGAACGTATAGGCGTACCGCTCGCTCTCGGCGAAGTCGACATCGATACCGACGGCGACCACTCGCCCGATGCGTGCCGGGTGTTGTGCGGCGGCCATCGTGGCGAGCGTGGCACCGAGCGAGAACCCCGCGATGTCGACCTGATCCACCTGTAGGCGGGCGCAGAGCGTATCTACCATCTCGCGCACATCGGTCACGAGCCGCGCAAGGTCGAGCGTTGCAACGTCTGCTCCGCACGATCGCCCCGTGCCGCGCTGATCCCAGTACGCAACGAGGACGTGCGGCTCGATCCGAAGGCGCCGCTCGATCGCGTCCGCCTCGTGGATCAGCGGCAGCCCCGGCCCCTGCTGCACGATCAGCAACACGCGGCGTGCGAGCGGGCTGCCTCGGAGAAGCACCCATTGCGTCGTGCCGCCAATCTCGAACGATTCAAGCGAGTCGAGGCGCCGTTCCTACGTCGCCTTGGTCTGCGTGAGGAGTCGACCTATCGAAGCCGATCGCTCGCGTACCACTGTCTGCTGGGTGGTCATGATTTCCTCTCGGGTTGGCGACCCCATCGTCGGTCGCATTCAGAACATGGCCCCTTGGCGGCCTAGTTGCGATTGTCCAAAGGCGTTCATTGGCTCATCGAAAACGTGCGAACGCGTCGGATGCGCTTCGCAGTCAGACGCGGTGGTTCAGGAGCAACGTCCTCAGGTCGCGATAGCCTGAAGGACGATCTTCCCTTCGACGGTGCCTGTCGCGAGAAGCGCCAGCGCCTTGCGCGCCTCCATGAGCGGAATGTCCGCGCGATCATCGAAACGATCTGCTTCGCGGTCAGCAGCGCGGGTCCCCAGCGTTCCAGAGCGTGTGCGGGGTCCCCGGCGCGACCTCGACGACCTCTCCCGCCACCAGGGTGTTCGTCTGCCGACCTACGCGGACGCCGAGCAGGCCGCTGAGCACGGTGAACCGCTCCGTCTGCGTCGCATGAATGTGCATTGGAGGACGCTGCGGCCCGACCTGGTACGTCTCCTCGAACCGGAGGAGCGCGCCGTCACTCTCGGCGCTCGTACGCTCGAAGACGATGCGGGTGTGCGGGCTGGTGACGACGGTTCCTGGCTTGATCATGGGTAGGCTCCTCGTGGAGTGGACCGGCGTGGAATCGAAAAACTGCGCGCCTACAGGTCGAAGGCGTAGCCAATGGACACGTTCGCGAAGACGTTGAAGTCGTGCGCGGCATGCTCGACCGTGCCGTTCGCTCCCCTGAGCGCGACCTCGTTGTTGTCGAGCGTGCTGGCGACGTTCGGCCAGTAGCGGGCGTACGCGTTTGCGAAGAGCCCCTTGTAGACGAAGAGCTTGTACCCGATCACGGGACCGACGCTGTACGTCTGGTAGCTGGTGACGGGACCACCCGGCGCGTTAACCTCGTAGCGGTGCGTCTTGAGCTCGACGCCGAGCCACAGCTCGTCGAGGACCGTCAGCCCGACGCCGAACCCCGTGGTGTACGGCACGACGATACGGAGATTCTCGGCGCGCTCCGTCGAGGTCATCGAGAAGCCACCAAGGTCGTTCAGCTTCAGATCGACGCCGTGCGAGTACTCAAACCAGAAGCGGCGATAGCGGACCTCTCCCGCGATGTTGAACCCGCCGAGCCCGAGCTGGAGCAAGCCGAAGTTGACGCCCACCTGAGGAACCTTGGCGTCGGATGCCGTCCACTGAAAGTGGTGCTCCGGGAAGAGGTTGAAGCCGTGCTGCTCGGGGCCTGGTGTGCCCGCTGCGACTTCGGAGGTGACAGGCGGTGGTGCGGTTGGGTCCGACGCGGCGAAGGCGTACCCGGTGTTGAGCATAACGAGTGCGGGTACTGCTGCGACGATGAGCTTGCAAAGCATGGACGACTCCCTTGGCGCGCGGACGCGTCGGTGAACTTCATTCCGTGGATGTGGGTGAGGGCCGCCAGCGCTCAGCGCGGCTGGGCGACTCGTCGTCGGCCACACCAAGAAGATGGGCCCTGCGACGACCGATTAGGATTGTCTAGAGGTGTTCATCGGCTCATTCGAAATGGATGAACCAGCCTGCCCTGGTAGCGGTCAGCGCGCCTCGCGCCGCCCGCGGCGGCCCAGGTGCGTATCGCCGAAGCGTGTCCCGTACTTGAGCCCGTAGCCGAGCATGCGGTCGAAGCCGACGTGTGCCGCCCAGATGCACGCGACAGAAAGCGGCACGTGCATGCTCATCGCGGCTCCGATCGCAGCGAGCAGAGCAGGCCCGACGTAGCTGTGGGCCGCGTTGTAGCAGGCGGCGCCGATCCGGGGCCCGGCGAGGTATCCGAGCATCGATAGGTCTGGGACGAGAAAGAGCAACGCGAAGACGCCCCATCGCCCGTCGATCGCGGAGTAGGCGAGGCCCCCCGCCGCGAGTGCGGCGGCACCCTCCAGCCGGAGCATCACCAGCGGTGCACCAGAGACGACGCCGGTCTCTTCCACATCACTCGGAGTCGAGACGAAGGGGGCGGCTTGGTGGGTCATGGTCGCGTTCATGGGGTTCCTTCCGGGAGGGCGACGCGTCGTCGCCACACCGAGAAGATGGGCCCTTCGCCTGCCGATTACGATTGTCTAAGAAGGTTCACCGGCTCATACGAAATGTATGAGCACACCCTCCATCGACAGCGCCGCCCTCTCCTGGGACCTGCTGGGCTCGTTCTTGGCCGTCATGCGTACAGGCAGTCTCTCGGGTGCGTCGCGGACTCTCGGGGTTGCGCAGCCGACGGTCCGCCGTCAGATCGAGAAGCTCGAAGAGGTCTTGGGTGCCGTGCTCTTCACGCGGTCCCAGGCGGGGCTCGTCCCGACGGATACGGCCCTGGCGACCATGCCGTACGCGGAGTCCATGGCCGGGGTCGCCGACGCCCTCGTGCGCTCGGCCACGGCGCCGTCCGACGGCGAGCACGGGACCGTGCGCGTGACGTGCAGCGATATGGTTGCGTGCGGGGTCATGCCGCCGATACTGGCCTCGCTTCGACGTGCGCACCCGCAGCTTCAGATCGAGCTGTCGGCGTCCAACGTCAACGAGGACCTTCTGCGACGCGACGCCGACGTTGCGATTCGAATGGCGCAACCGACGCAGGGCGCCCTCGTCGCGAAGCGTGTCGGCATCGTGAAGCTCGGCGTCTTCGCGGCGGAGTCGTACCTCGCCGACCATCCGGTTCCGCGTTCGGTTGCGGATCTACTCGACGGCCACGGTCTCATCGGCAAGGATCGGGACACTTCATTCTTCACGAAGCTGGCCGCCTCAGGACTCGCCTTGAAGAAGAAGGATTTCGTGCTTCGAACCGACAACGACGCCGCGTATCTCGCCGCGCTCCGCGCCGGAGTCGGGATCGGTATCTGCCAGGTCCCCTTGGCTGAAGGGCCACCTCGCCTACGGCGGCTGCTTCCGAAGGCCTCGTTCGAGCTGCCTGTCTGGGTCGTCACGCACGAGGACTTGCGAGCGTCGCGGCGAGTCTCGATCGTCTTCGACCACCTCGTGGCGTCGCTCGGTAAGTACATCCGCTCAGCTTCGTAACGGTCAACGGACCTGCGGTGCGCTCCCGACCAAGGTTCTCAACCTCGCGGGGGAGACGCGGATGGGGCCTTGGCCTGACGCATGCCGAAGGTCGGCGGGTCGGTCATGGGCACGCGGCGTATAGGGTCCAGGCGCCAGCATAGGCACCGTTGACGCGCGCGTAGGCCAGGCGCTGCCCTGCGCCTCATCTTCTTGGACGAGGGCTACACGCGATCAGCAAGGTGGTCATCCCCTGCGCCAAGTAATCGCGGTCTCCGATGGGGCCGCGCGGTGCTGGGGACAACGAAGCGCGCCGCACCGCCGGCGGTCCGCGGGCTCGCATCTGACGGCTGCAGCCGGGATTGGCGATGGCGTTTTCCGCGAGTAGGATGACTCCACGCGTCGTGGCAAAGCTCCTCCTCGTGGACGACGACTCGCAAGTGCTCGACGCGCTGGAGCTCGCCACCAGCGATGGTGGCCACGACGCGCAGCGCGCGCCAGACGGGCGCGCGGCCCTTGCCCGGCTCAAGGGCGAAGCGTTCGATCTCGTGGTGGCGGACGTGAACATGCCGCACCTCGACGGGTTCGCGCTCTGCCATCGCCTAAGGCAGGCGGGGCTCATGGTCCCCGTGCTGCTCCTGACGGCCCGCGACAACGAGGTCGACGAAGCGCTTGGTCTGGAGCTGGGGGCGGATGACTACCTCACGAAGCCGTTCAGCGTTCGAATCCTGATGGCGCGCGTGGAGGCGCTCCTGCGCCGCGATCGGATGCGCGCGGAGGTCGGGCGCAAGGGCACGGAGATCTCCGCCGGCGAGCTCGACCTCGACCTCGATCGACTTCGGGCAGCGTTCCGCGGCAGTGAGCTCTCGCTCACCGTGACGGAGTTCCGGGTCCTCGAGGCCTTTGCGCGCCACGCCGGCTGCGTGCTCGCGCGCGAGCGCTTGCTCGACATCGTTCGAGGCGATGAATCGGTCGTCGGCGAGCGTCTCATCGACACCTACGTCAAGCGCCTCCGGCGAAAGCTCGAGTCGATCGACCCCCTCTTCGATCGCATCGAGACGGTCGTGGGGGCCGGCTACAAGTGGCGCGTGTGAGCTTCGGCCAAGGCGGGTATTCGCTGCGCGCGCGATTGTTCCTCGTGCTGTTCGTCACGGGGCTGTCGCCTCAGCTCCTGATCGTCGCGTTCAGCCTCATCGAGCGGCCCGTGGTCGCAGACATGCAGCGGTCGACGGAGCGAACCGCCGACGCGGCTCGAGACGCCGCGCGCGGCCAGGACGCGCGCCGCGATCTCCGCGCGATCGCCCAGGAGCACCGCGCGCGCGTTCGCCTGTACGACGCGGACGACCACTTGCTCCAGGACGAAGACTTCGACACGCAGCCCTACGACCCGATGCGCACGGCGGAGCAATTCCTCGTCGCCACGGCGACGCGCGCCGACGTGCGCGGCATCGAAGGCTGGCGTGGCCCTCCGCCCACGCGGCAGGAGTTCCGGGAGGGAAAGTCGCGCGGTTCGTTCACCGACTGCGATTTCGACTCCTTCGTCTTCTGCCAGGGCACTCGCACCGTCCCGACCGGCCGCGGCTTGGTCGTGCACGTGCAGAAGAGCTCGCTCCGCGCCGTCGGCCTGGTGTACGCCCTCCGCTACCACCTGCTGCGCTTGACGGTGTTCACGGTGCCGCTGTCGATCGTCCTAGCTTACTTCCTGGCGCGGAGGCTCCACCAGCCACTCGCGGCCCTGAGGGACGCAACCCTGAACAAAGCAGCGGACGCCCACGCCATGGCCGACTTGCCCGAAGGCGAGGACGAGATCGGCCAGGTCGGTCATTCTTTCAACGTGCTCTTGCGCGCCCTCGGCGAGCGTCGCAAGGCCACGAGCACGTTCATGGCGGACGCGGTGCACGAGGTGAAGAACCCGGTGGCCGCGATCAGGGCGGCCGCAGAGTCGCTCGCGCAGGGCACGGTGAGCAGCGAGCGACAGCAGCGCGTCGCCAGCATCGTCAAGGACAGCGCGGTGAAGCTCGATCGACTGGTGACGGAGCTGCTCGATCTGTCGCGCGCCGAGGCGGGAATGCCCGGCGAAGAGCGGGCGACGCTGAACCTCATGGAGCTCGCGGACGCCGTCGCAGAGAGCGTGGCCCGGGACGTGCGGTTCACTCACGTGGATATCTGCGTGACCAAGACGCGCGCAGACGCCGCGCCTTTGGTCCACGGCGTGCCATCGCGTCTCGAGTCAGCGTTGCGCGAGCTCGTCTCCAACGGAGCGTCGTTCTGCGAGGCTTCCTCGGGCAAGGTGCGGGTCGAGGTCAACGCCACGAGCACCCACGTCGACGTATCGGTCACGGACACCGGACCCGGCATCGAGGCCCACGCGCTGGCGCACGTCTTCGACCGCTTCTTCACGACGCGCGTTCACCAGAAGGGTACCGGCCTTGGCCTCGCGATGGTCAAAGCGGTCGTCGAGGCCCACGGCGGCGCGGTCTCGGCGACGTCGGTCGCGGACGCAGGCGCGCGCTTCTCGATGCGCCTCCCGCGGGCCGCGATGTGAACGCCGTGTGAAACACGGATGCACACGGCGAGGCGCGCCGCTCACCCGTGAGAAACGTTCGTGAATCGGCAGGCGCGTTCCACGAGGGTTCGGCGCCGCGCGTTATCCTCGTTCATGCAAGACGCAACGTCAGGAGAAGCCCCGCGAGCCCTGAGAGCCCCGATACTAGGTGGTGCGAGCGACCGCCTGGCGAGCACTGCCGCGCTCGAGAGAAACCACCCGTTCCGAGGCACACCGGGGCGCGCCACGCTCTCCGTGCGAGCCGCCCCGCGCACGATGGCCGCCCGCCCGCGCGAGCTGCTCGCATCCCTCGGCCTCGTCGCGCTGGCGGACGCGGCGATCTGGCGCCCGGCCAACGGCGTGCCTGCCGGGTTCGCCGTCGCGATGTTCTTCGTCGTGGCTCCGGCGCTGGTGGTCCTCGCCGCGCGTGGGCGGCGCATGACGTCGCGCGTGTGCGTGGTCTCCGCGATGCTCGCCGCCATCGGCGCGCGGTGCGCATATGCACCCACACCTGGCACCGTCGCGCTCGGGGTCGCCGGGGTCTTCGTCCTTGCGATCACGATGCGCACACGCTCGGCGTTCCTCACGGACGTCGCGCTCTCGTTCGGAGCGACGCTAGCGACGCTCCCGCGCCGCTACCTCGCGTTCGCGCGCGGCGTTCACAAGAGCTTCGCGAGCGGGCGCGGCGCCGAGGGCGGCGGCTTCGCGGCCGTCGCCATCCCTGTCGCGCTGGTCGGGGTGTTCGTCGCGCTCTTCGGTCTCGCGAACCCGGTGGTCGCAAGCTGGATCGTCGCCGTCAGCCGTTCGGTCTCCCTCCCCCCGCTCGCGCGCGTGGCGCTGTGGGCCGTGCTCCTCGGCGCGGCCGTGCTCTTGCTCAGGCCCGCGCTGCGACGACGGTTCGTCGTCCTCGCGCTGAACACGGACGGCGATGCCTCGCCTGCCGCGCTCGCCACGGCGCGCAACGCGCTGTACGCGCTCAACGCGCTCTTCTTTGCGTACAACGCGCTCGACGCGAGGGTTCTCTGGGCGGGCTCTGCGCCGCCCGGGATGAGCGAGCGCGCGTACGCACACGAAGGAGCGGCGTGGCTCACCGTCGCGATCGCCGCGCTCACCGTCGTCGTCGGTGTGATGTTTCGCGCCGCCCTCGCGCACGACGTGCGCGCGCGCACCACGCGCGCCCTCGCGTTCGTGTGGCTCGGGCAGGGGCTCGTGCTCGCGCTGGGCACCTACCGACGATTGTTCATTCACATCACCACCAGCGGCCTGTCGAGCTTGCGCATCCTCGGCATCGTGGGCACGAGCATGGTCGTCGTCGCGCTCGTACAGATGGGCATGAAGCTCTGGCGACGTCTCTCGTTCGCCTGGCTCTTGCGGCGGCAGCTCGACGCGGTCGCGTTCGGGCTGCTCGCATTCTCGCTCTTGCCGACGCACCGGATCTCCGCGCCCTTCAACGTGCGTCGTGTCATGGCCCACGACTACCAGGCGCTCGTGAACGTCGAAGAAGAGGCGAAGGAGGCCGAGAGCGCCGCCGCCCTCCTCCCGTTGCTCGCCCACGACGACGAGCGGATTCGCGCCGGCGTCGCGGCGCTGCTCCTGGGCGAGCGCGACGCGCTCCGTGCGCGCTCTCTCGCGGGAGGCCCGGGTGGCACGCCGCTCGCGACGACGTGGACGCTGCGCGCGCTCGCCGCCGCTTCGCCCAGACTCGATGCCGCGCTGGGCGACGTCGCGCGCTCGGACGCGATCACGCCGTTCGAATATATCCGCAACTCGTCGATCGAAGGGACGATCGCCAGCTCGGAGATATCCAAGGTCGAGCTCGCCCCGACGGCTGCGGAGAAGCTGGCGAAAGAGAACGAGCTGGTCGCGCGATGGATCGACGCGAACACGAACGACGGCAGGCCGATCGGGGGACCGAGCCCGCTCGAGCGCCCGGGGTTCGAGGTCAAGGACATCTACGTCGACACGGTCGTCATTGACGGTGTGCGGCACCGTCGCGAGGAGGTCGTCGCCGCGAAAGCAGCCATGCGCTCCTCGTCGACCACGCGCCACATCGCCGGCCCTTTCACGCTCCGTCCGACGCCGGACATCACCCGGGTGGAGGCCACGCTGCGCTTGACCCAATCCCCTGTCGCGGACCCCACGACGAGCACGACGACGGATGTCGTCCTCGTGCTCGTCCGCGAGCTGAACTCGCACGAGTGGAAGATCGTCGAGGAGCGCGGGGTGCCTGTTCACTCGTGAGTGATCGTGCGGACACCGTATCGATCGCGTGGACACCAACTTGCTAACGTTCGCGTGACGTATTCACCCACGGAAATGCTCGTCAATGACGATCATTGCATCGAGCACGAACGGCTTCCTCGGCGCCGCAGTCGCGACTCTCGCCCCTCGTTGGGCCGCGCGAGGCCGAGCCACTTTTTGTGGCAGATGACGTCGCGGCCTTTCATGGTGCGGTCACGAAGGCGTCCCCGTCTGCGGGCTGGATCGAGAACGTGGTGCCAACGGTGTTAGCCCCGAGGCTCAACCGTTTCGACGGGAAGGTCACCGACACGACCGAGCCTCCCGGCGGGTTCAGTACGACCGTCCCCTCCGTGAAGTCCCTCCGAAAGGATCCATCCGCCTGCGCGGCATCGAGGGGGACCGGCGGGCCGAGCGGGTACCCGAGCGGATGACGCCCAAGCGCGCTGCTCCACAGAGGGAGGTAGATGTCGTGGTTGTGGTCGCCCCCCGGGTACCCGTCCGGGTCTCCGAAGAGCACGTAGCCGTTCGAGAACACGAGGCCGAGCGCCGTGGTCAACCGCATGAGCGAGTAGTCGTCGCGGCCGGCGGTCGAATATCCCGAGCTCGGAGCCGCGTACCAGCCCTCGAATGCCGTGAATGAGGGCGAGTGCAGGTTGCCCGTGCCGTCCACCGCCCAGAGCATGATCTGCGCGGCCGTTTGCCAGCTCGACAGCGGGAAGAACGAGCTGTTGTAGCCCTCCATGTAGAGCCCGTTGATATAGGGGGCGGTCGACGGCGGCGGGAAGGTGCCATTCACGTTGGCGACGAGCAGACCCGCGTCCCCAAGCGCAGCACGTACGTTCTGTGCGAGGGCCGTACGGTCGGAGACTGAACCGCCCGCAGTAGTATCGTCGTCCCACCAGTCGAGGAAACACCCGTCGAGCGCACCAGTCTGCATTACCAGGGTGCAGAGGTGGCCCACCTGCGCTTGAAGGCTCGGGTCGTCGAAGTTGAGCTCGTAGTAGCCCGAGTCCGAGCCTGGAGCGGTCGGGACGAGACTTCCGTCCGTCGCGTGAAGCCACCACGGCGAATCGGCGGGTAGGTAGGTCGTCTCCGCATCGTGGTAGCGGATCTCCGCCAGCAAGCGGATGTTGGGGTTGAGCGCGCGAAGTGTCTGGGTCGTCGCTCGTGCGGCCTCGATGCTGGCGGCCGAGAAAGCGGTGGTCTCGCCCAGATACCCGCCGTCGACGGGCTCGAGACCCCAGGCGCCGATGCCGCGCCAGACCAGGTCGTGCCGCGCGTAGATCGACGCCTGACTCTCGCACAGCGGCGTCTGGGGTCCAGCCGGGACCTCGTTCAGATTCTCGGCAGGCGACCAGGCCGCGAACATCGAGGGGAACGTCCTGCCGCCGTCGACGGAGCCGACGAAGAAGCCGGCGTCCACGGTCCCCGAACATGACGAGCTGGAGTGCGCGTGGCACCCCAGCGCCGCCATCCCGACAGCTGCGGGCCAGACCCATCGAAAGGCGCTCACGTCATTGACTCCCGCCACGCGACGACCAGGCCCACTGGAGTGAGCCGCGAGATCGTGACCTCGTACAGTTCTTCGATCGCGGCGGGCTCGGAGACAGGCTCGCGCCCTGCCTCACCTCGGCGACGATCGAGATGCTTCAGGTCGAGGTCCACCTGCCGCTCCTTATCCTTGCCCTTGGAAGCCTGGGTGTGGGTGGAGAACATCGGGGCCGAGCCTACCACCGTGGCCCGCCTCGCGGCACGTGCACCGGGAGCCTCGGATCACGTTACCTGGAGCAGCGTGGCAACCCGCCGAGAATGAAGGGGCGCTTGCGCCACACATCTGACCGAGATCATCGGGCGCACAAGCGCTTGCGCCAGAAGGCCCGTACGCTGCATCTTGGCATTCGAGGGTGTCGGTGAGACAGATGTCATTTGTACTGTCAGAGGTCGGCGCCGTCATTCCCGCCCCGCGCGCGTCGTCGGGTCATGCTTCCGAAGCGCGAGCGGACCTCGCAGGCAACATCTTCGAGTTCACGCGATGTGGGCAGAGGCTCCGCTGCACGTTCACGTCGCATCCGAAAGAGGGAGAGAGCGCCAACGCGTGCTTTCCCGACGACGCCGCCAAGGCGTTCGACGCGGTGGGTGCATGAAAAGCGCGAGGGCGGGTGGTCATCGTCTACGACTCCACGACGTGCATGTCGTCCTTCAGTCCGAAGACCGGGTCACGTCCGACCTAGAACTTCTCGGCAGAGGGTCGCAGATCGATCTCCTGGCTCCATGCGCTCGGATCCTGCGCATGAAGGTTCCAGTAGCTCTCCGCGATCGCCGTCGGAACGAGGAGCGTCTGGGGGTCACGATTCGCAAGCATCGCCCGCACGCGCGGTGTGTCGATGCCGCCATCGATCACGACGTGGGCGACATGAATGCCCTTCGGGCCCAGCTCGCGAGCCATTGATTGAGCAAGAGCGCGCAGACCAAACTTGCCGACCGCAAGCCCGGCAAACCGCGCGCTCCCCCGGAGCGAAGCTGTCGCGCCCGAGTAGATGATGCTGCCGCCCCCCCGCTCAAGCATTCCGGGGACCACAGCCTGCGCCGTGAGCAATCCTCCGAGGCAATTGACGCGCCACGCTTGCTCAAAGTCGGCAGCCGTCAGGTCGAGGATCCCCCCTGCTTGGAAGGCGCCGGCGTTGTACAGGAGCGCTTCGGGCGCCCCAAGCTCCTCACGGATGCGCGTGAAGGTCGCCCCGACGCTCTTCTCGTCCGCCGCATCACCGACGTACGAGCGCACGGTCCCACCGAAGCTTTCAATCTCGGCCTGCACTGGCTGCAATGATGGGTCCCGTCGTGCGACAAGCGCGACCGCGAATCCTCCCCGTGCGAACCGAACCGCAAGCGCGCGCCCCAGCCCAGGTCCCACGCCGACAACCACCGCAACTCTTGCGACCGTGCTCATGTGATCTCAGTCCTCTCCTGTGCGCGCGGCGCCGAATCAGTGAGCTCCGACGACACCGTCCTTGCAGCCTACGAGTCACGCTTCATGCGAGCAACTTCGGCGGAGCTCATCGGCAGCGTGCATACGTGCGCAACCGCGCCGGATCACGCTTCGGCGGTCGCTGACCCGAACGCAGCGCGGAGGTGGTCGACGAGGGCTCGGATCCGCGGGGCGCCTCGCTGCTCAATTCGGTGGATGGCACTCGCAACGACGGCTGGGGTCGTCCACTCGGGCAGCACGACTCGAAGCGTGCCGTTGGCGAGCTCGTCGTCCACGAACCAGTCTGGCAGAAGCGCCAGCCCTGTGCCGAGGAGCGCGAGATCTCGGAGCGCGTGCAGAGCGTTGGTTCGGAACACGGCGTGGAGGCGCACGCGAACCTCACGGCGGTCGCTCACGAGAACGAACGTATCGCCCATGCCGCTGAACGCGTGCGTCAATGCGTCGTGTTTTGCAAGGGCCTCGACGGTCGCGGGTGTGCCACGCCGTTTCAGATACTTGGGTGACGCGACCAGGATGCGGCGGAAGGAGCACAGCGGGTGCCCGACGATGTCCGCCGTGTCGGGTAGTGCGGCCCCCACTCGGATGGCCACGTCGACGCCATCGACGACCAGATCGACCAAGCGGTCCTCCAGGCGCAGTCCCACACGTAGCGCGGGGTGCTTCGCCATGAGGGAACCCATGTGGGGGACGACGCGTGCCATTCCGAAGGTAACCGGCGCGCTCACCTGCAAGACACCGTACGCGGCGTCCCCGAGGCTCATCGAGTGCGCGTCGGCGACCTCCCGCTGGATGCGCACGCAGCGCTCGTAGTAGCGGAGCCCCGCGGGCGTGACGACCATCCGACGCGTCGTACGGGCAAGGAGCTGCGTGCTCAGCTCCGCCTCGAGCGCTGCGATCCGTCGGCTTACGGACGCCGAAGAGACGCGGAGCTGCTTCGCAGCCGCCGACAGGCCGCCGGCCTCCACGACGCGGGTGAACGTCGCCATCGCGTCGAAAAGGTCCATCTGCCGACCTTGCCCGATTCGTACGCCCGGCGCAAAAGTGTTCATCGGCGGTCGCGCCTACTCAAGGCGCGGCTTTGGCCTCACGTTGCTGCCCAGTCGCAACGAAAAGGAGTGAACAATGGGCAAGGCATTCGATGGGAAGGTCGTCTTCGTCACGGGCGCGAACTCCGGCATCGGCGAGGGCGCCGCAAAGGCCTTCCAGGCAGCGGGGGCACGCGTGTTCGGGCTCGTTCGCCGAAAAGAGGCGCTCGAGTCGGTGCGCGCCAAGCACCCCGGCATCCAATGGCTTCTCGGCGACGTCGCGGACGAGAAGCAGGCGGCGGACGCCGTCGCAGTCGCCGTGCGAGAGGGGGGACGGCTCGACGTGGTCGTCAACAACGCAGGGGTCGGCACGTTCACTCCACTCGAGAAGTCGACGGGCGAGACGATTCGCCAGCAGTTCGAGGTCAACGTCTACGGGCCCAGCTTCGTCACTCGCGCGGCCCTCGACGCGCTCAAGGCGAGCCGCGGGTCCGTCCTCAACGTCGGGAGCGCCGCAGGCCATCGTCCAATGCCGGGGGGCGCTCATTACGGTGCGACGAAGGCGGCCCTCGAGTCGCTCACACGGTCGTGGGCCCTGGAGCTCGCGCCGTACGGCGTGCGCGTGAACGCGGTCGCGCCGGGACCGACCGACACGCCGGTGTTTGGAAAGCTAGGCGCCCCTCCGGAGGCGATCCCATCGATCAAGGAGGCCTTCGTGAAGCATGTGCCGCTTGGCCGCATCGCCACGATCGACGAGGTCGTGCATTGGCTGCTCGCGGTTGCCGACCCTTCCGTGACGTGGATGACGGGGCAGGTCATCTCGATCGATGGCGGGATGAGCCTGACGTCCTGAGTCATGCGCGGGCCGCGGAACGGATCCGCTACTTGAGCTCGGTCGCGTCGAGGACCCTCTCGAAATCGGGCAGCGCGGTCGCTTCGCGGTCCAGGGGTATCCTCGTCTCGAACACATAGCTGGCGCTCGGGGTCACGAAGAAGCACTTCCGGAGGCTCCACGTCCCGGTGCTACTGGCGAGCGTGCCCGTCACGAGGAGACCCGGATACTCCCGGAAGCATGGGCCGGCCCGACGAGCCGTTTCGGTCCACGTCTTGTGCTCGCCTTCGACAGTGTGGACGAAAGCCTTGAGGATCGGAGGCGCCCACGCCTCCACGTCGCCGTCTCCCGCGCCCTTTCGCGGTGCTCCGCTCCAGGAGATGGCCTCTACCGGAGCCGTCCCCACCCAGCCCATCACAAGGTCCGCCAGCAGCTCGAGCAGAGGGTGACGGGAGAGCAGGACCCGCCTCAGGAGGCGCCCGCCGTCCAGCACCGCGAGCGGTAGGACGTTGAGGAGGTTGACCACGACGAGGGAGCGGCCCAGTGTCTCGACCCAGGGGTGTGTGTGGGGAAGACCGGTGAGGCCGAGGAAAGCGGCCAGGATGAGGCCGGGCAGCGGCCCCATCAGGAGCACACCCGATCACGTCCGCGGACGGCGGCGGCGCGCTGGGGACCGCCGCTGCTGGCCGAAGCGCCGCTCGGGGTGGCACGAAGCGAGCACGGCCTCCGTCGAGGACGGTCACGCCCACGACGATCGCGGCCGCCAAGAAGACGCCGACGAAGAAGAGGACAAAGGGCGTCGGCTCCTGCGTCAGCGCCCTGTTCACATCAGGTGGGAGCAGGGCGAGGCTCAGCGCGAGCACGATCAGGGCGAGCACACCGGCCCCAACCCCGCGCACGACGCAACCAGGAGTCGCCGGAACGAGGCGGTGCTCGAGATTGGAAGAGGTTCGGCCGCCATGCTGAGCTGGTGCGCCCGATATCACACTCATGCAGCGCCCGCCCATCACCGCCGACAGCGCCATCAGAACGCGAGCGACGTCAGAGGAATCCCCACCGGCCGAGGTGCGATGCTGGCCTCGGTCGGCGCCTCGCGCCACACGGGACGAAGCGCCTCGTATGCAACGTCGTTTGAGCCTCCGAGGACCGTTGGGACCTGCGTAACGGTCGAGGGACCATGCGGCATCGTCAGTCCGATCGGCAGCAGCACCGCACCGACCGCGAGCGCGACGAGGCTCGTGACCGGGAGCCACGTGGGAGGTGGGTGCGACGCGACGGGCGTTCCGCACCCACCGTTGTCACAATTCGCGCTCGTGGCGAAGCCGTTTCCGATCGCCCACACGGCAGAGGTCAGTAGGCCCACGACGCCAGCGCCGAGACCGACGCCCCCCGCGACGATGACATTGGTGCGCGTGGCACCCTCGGACACACCAACCGGTCGAACCTTGAGGACGAGGACGCTTCCTGGCGGCGGGGCCCACTCCAGAGGAAAGATGGTGGATGGCGCGATCTCTGGGCCAGTGATGCGGTACGAGCCTTCCGCAGGGATGTTGCCCTCGCACGGGGAGCGGCACACGAACTGCCATCCGTCGGTCGCGACGCCCCGCATTCCCTCCAGCGTGACCGTCTGCTCCGAAGCAATCCGGACTCGGGTCATCGGTACGGTGGGCCCCAGCGCGGGGGGAGCATCATTCGCGGGGGCCGGCGCTCCGGCGCTGGGGGGAAGGACCGGAGGCGCGGGCCGTTCGTCGGCAAGCGCCGCCCGCGCGGGAGCGACGACGGCGAGTAGAGACCCTAGAGACACCAGGAGACGGGGGATGGGCACGCGGCTCGCTTGAGCAATCGCCGTGCCGCGCATCGCTGGGCACATTCTGGGGCGGATGGCGCGACTGACGCACGCCTAGAGGTTCGCCTGTGCATTGTCGGCGTCTACTGACGCAACCGCGAGACACGTGCCCCCGCGATACCCAGCGGGCCATTCATGCCCTCCTCGGTGGCGTCTCGACCTGGGACTTCATGCTGATGGGCCCCGAACAGCGCATGACCTCGCGAGACAGAGAACAGCGAGCGATTCAAATACGTGACCAGACATCGTCGTTCGCAACGAATCACCCAAGGATCGCGGGCGCACTGACAAGCGGCGTTGCGTGGGAGCGTCGGAATGTGGCTGCACCTCAAGAAGCGCAGGTTCAGCCGAGCGACGTCGACGCGCGCAGTCTGCGCGATCTCGGGCGACACGAGCGCGAAGACGAGACGATGGCGCTGGCGAAGCACGAACGTCACCACGACCGCGGCCACGGCGATGCCGACGAGCGTCTCGACCACCGTGAAGCTTCCGGACCGGCCGAAGAGCGCTTCGATGAGCTCGTCGCCCGTCGAAAGCAAGGCACCAGCGGCGAGCGCGACGGAGAACACGACGCCGATGACCGTCTCCGTGGACATGCGCGTCCGCTGCTCCACGCTCCACACGAGCTGCCCCGAACAGCAGCGCCACGAGAGCTTTCGCGCGTTGAACTTGGCGCATCACCTCGGCCGTCGTCTTGCCTGCGAGCGGCGCCGCTGGCAGCATGCGGCAGTTCACGACAAGCCTCGCCGACTTGCGCCCAGCGCACAGGCAGGAGCATGAGTGATGCGAGACCATTCTCGAGCAGGAGATCCCATGAGCAACGAGACGAACACGAGAGCCCAGTGCCCGTTCCCGCACGCCGGCGGCGGCACGTCGAACCGTGACTGGTGGCCCGACCAGCTCCGGCTGGATCCTCTTCACCAGCACTCGTCCAAGTCCAACCCAATGGGCGAGGACTTCGACTATGCCAGGGAGTTTCGGAGCCTCGACTTCGCGGCGCTGAAGAGAGACCTCGCGGCGCTGATGACCGACTCGCAGGACTGGTGGCCGGCGGACTTCGGTCACTACGGTCCGCTCTTCATCCGCATGGCGTGGCACAGCGCCGGCACCTACCGCGTTGGCGACGGTCGCGGCGGAGGCGCTCGCGGCCAGCAGCGCTTTGCGCCGCTCAACAGCTGGCCCGACAACGTCAGCCTGGACAAGGCGCGTCGCCTGCTATGGCCAATCAAGCAGAAGTACGGCCGCAAGATCTCGTGGGCCGATCTCTTCATCCTCACCGGCAACGTCGCGCTCGAGACGATGGGCTTCAAGACCTTCGGCTTCGGCGGTGGTCGCGCGGACGTGTGGGAACCGGATCAGGACGTCTACTGGGGCGTCGAGAAGACGTGGCTCGGTGGCGACAAGCGCTACTCGGGAGCGCGCGACCTCGAGAACCCGCTCGCGGCGGTGCAAATGGGCCTCATATATGTCAACCCGGAGGGCCCCGACGGCAACCCCGATCCGCTCGCGGCGGCGAAGGACATCCGCGAGACGTTCGCACGAATGGCGATGAACGACGAGGAGACCGTCGCGCTCATCGCCGGCGGCCACACGTTCGGCAAGACGCACGGGGCCGGCCCTGTATCGCATGTCGGTGCCGTACCGGAAGCCGCAGGAATCGAGGCGCAGGGCCTCGGCTGGGCGAGCACTCTTGGCACCGGATGCGGCGGCGACGCGATCTCGAGCGGGCTCGAGGTCACCTGGACCACCACGCCGACGAAGTGGAACACGGACTTCTTCAAGCACCTCTTCGGCTACGAGTGGGAGCTCACGAAGAGTCCTGCTGGCGCGCATCAGTGGAAGCCGAAGGGAGGCGGGGGCGCGGGTGCGGTTCCGCATGCGCACGACGCGTCGAAGCGCATCGCGCCTTCCATGTTGACCACGGACCTCTCGCTGCGGTTCGACCCGGCGTACGAGAAGATCTCGCGACGCTTCATGGAGCATCCGGAACAGCTCGCCGAGGCGTTTGCGCGCGCGTGGTTCAAGCTCACGCACCGCGATATGGGTCCGCGTGCGCGCTACCTCGGCTCGGAGGTTCCCGCCGAGGAGCTCATCTGGCAAGACCCGCTCCCCAAGGTCGACCATCCGCTCATCGACGAGGCGGACGTCGTGTCGCTGAAGAGCAAGCTCCTCGCGTCGGGCCTGTCCGTGGCCCAGCTTGTCTCGACCGCGTGGGCGTCGGCGTCCACGTTCCGTGGCTCCGACAAGCGTGGCGGCGCGAACGGTGCGCGCATTCGTCTCGCGCCGCTCAAGGACTGGGAGGCCAATCAGCCGGCGGAGCTGGCGAAGGTATTGGCGACGGTCGAAGGCATCCAGCGAGAGTTCAACGCGACGGCGGCGCGTGGCAAGAGGGTCTCGCTCGCCGATCTGATCGTGCTCGGAGGCGCCGCCGGCATCGAACAGGCCGCGAAGAAGGCCGGGCGCACGCTGACCGTTCCTTTCACGCCGGGGCGTACGGACGCAACGTCGGAGCAGACCGACGCCGCGTCGTTCGCCGTGCTCGAGCCGAGCGCGGACGGATTCCGCAACTACCAGAAAGCCACGGGCAGCGTGCCGGCCGAAGCGCTCCTCGTCGACAAGGCGCAGCTCCTGACGCTGACCGCTCCCGAGATGACTGTGCTCGTCGGCGGTCTGCGCGTGCTCGGTGCCAACGCTGGATCGTCGAAGCACGGCGTCTTCACGAGCAAGCCGGAGGCGCTGACCAACGACTTCTTCGCGAACCTCCTCGACATGGGTACGGAGTGGAAGGCCGTATCCGCGGTGAATGACGTCTTCGAAGGGCGCGACCGCAAGACCGGTGAGGTGAAGTGGACTGGCACGCGCGTCGATCTCGTCTTCGGCTCGAACGCCCAGCTCCGCGCGCTGGCGGAAGTCTACGGAAGCTCGGACGCGCAAGAGAAGTTCATCCTCGACTTCGTTCGCGCGTGGACGAAGGTGATGAACCTCGATCGCTTCGACCTCGCGTGAGCTCGAGGGTGACGTCCGACCTGGCGCCCCACTGCACGCCCACGCGACCATGCCTGGTACGAAGCCATCGGGTAGTGTGACCGCATGACCTTGAACTTCCTGAAACCATGAGCAAGGTCCTCTCATGAAAGCCGCGGTGTTGGTGGGGTTCGGGGGCGTCGATCAGCTGGATCTCCAGGACGTCCCGGAGCCGAAGACCGGCCCCGGTCAGATCAAGGTGCGGGTGGTTGCGACGAGCATCAACCCGATCGACTGGAAGCTGCGCGAGGGAGCGAAGCGCCCCGGGATGGCCCTGGCGCTGCCCGCGATCCTCGGTCGCGACGCGTCCGGCGAGGTCGTCGAGGTAGGTCCAGGCGTGACGCGATTCCGTCCCGGGCTTCGCGTCGCGGGCATCGTGATGGGGGCCTACGCCGAGCGCGTCGTCGCGAACGAGGAGGCGTGGGCCGAGGTGCCCGAGGGATTGAACCTGGCTGACGCAGCAGCCCTCCCCCTCGTGACGCTCACCGGAGCAGAGCTCGTCGACGAGGGTCTGGCTCCCCGACCCTCGGAGACCATTCTGGTGACGGGTGCGCTCGGGAGCGTCGGGCGGACCGCCGTGTTCGCGGCGAAGGCACGCGGCGTGAGGGTCTGGGCCGGCGTCCGTCAGCACCAGAAGGACGCCGCCGCGACTCTCGACGTCGAGGGCGTCGTCGCCGTGGACGACGAGATCGACTGTCGGCGCTTGCCGACGCTGGATGGAATCGCCGATACAGTCGGGGCGTCCGTGACGGAGAGGCTCCTCGACAGGGTACGCCGGGGTGGCGTCGTCGCGTCTGTCGCGAGCGACCCCGAGGGTGCCGACGAGCGTGGGCTCAAGGTCCGTCACCAGTGGGCGCACCCGGATGCCAGGCGCCTCGCTACGCTCGTCCGCGCCGTCGCCGAAGGAGCCCTCGTCATCCCCATCGCGCGCCGATTCCAGCTCGCGCAGATCCGTGACGCTCAGCAGTTTGCCGAGCGGGGCGCCGGCGGAAAGGTCGTCGTTCTCGTCTCGCCCGCCGGCGGAGCAGCGTAGCTCTCTGCGTTGACGAGCCGCCCGGCATACGAGCTGCGAGGGACCCTTCTCTGCATCAGGGTACGGTCGGCGTGAAACCTCCGTGCCACGCTCGACGGGTCGGTCGAGCGCCGTGCCGAACCGTGCAACTGAACGGCGAAGCGGGGGGCCCGGCCGAGGGGATATCGAGGTATGCTCGAGACCATGAATTCGAGGGCCCTCCTGTCATTCATCGTCGGGGCTTCCCCGACGGTGGCGGCCGGCATTGCTGGAGCATTGTTGCTGAGCGCCCTGGGCGACAGCGTCGAGTCTTTCGGACGAGCCAACTTCGTCGCGCTCCTGGTCGTGCTGTTCCTGGCCGGAATGGCTGTCGCGATGCGACTTCTTCGGTCACAGATCGCGATTGATGTGACGATGTTCGGCATTCTCGTCGGCGGTTGCGTGGACGCGTTCGGGGTGTGGCTGCTGTCTGGTCTCCTTCACACCTGAGCCAGACGGGGCAGGCTCGCTCAGCACTTCGGCACGCTGGCCCGGTCAGGATCCCATCATGAGTCACAGGCCGACCCACCGCTGGCGAATCGCCACCTTGCTGTTCGTCACGGGCTGCGGCGAGGTCGGGGCGTCGCCGGCCGGAGATGGGGGGCGGAAGGAAGCTGCGATCCGCGATGCAAACCGTCGAGACGTGACGCGCGGCGACGCGGGCGTCCTTCGGGCGGCTCCGGATGGGGCCATGGGCTGCACGACGAACGAGCAGTGCAACACGCACGACCCTTGCGTCGCGTTTGCGTGCATCGTCCAGCCGAGCCAGGAGCTGGCGGTCGGGATCTGCAGCTACGCCCCGGTCGACGGTGGGAGCTGCGCGCCGACGCGGGACGCGGCACGCGACTCAGCCGACGCCACCGTCACCGACGCAGGTCGCGACGCCGGCACGGACGGAAGCCTCGACGCGGAACGAGACGTATGCCCCGGGAGTCGTCCCGGCAAAGACTCCGAGGCACCCCCGAGCTGCTCCGCCGGCGGCCCCGGTCTCACCAATTGCGGCCCTGGGGGGAGCGGCTGCGGCAGTTGCTGCGCGACCTCGCTCGTGACGGGCGGAACGTACTTCCGTTTCCTCGATTCGACCCCGGATGGTAGCGCCACGAACGAAGCCGACCCGGCGACCTTGAGCGGCTTCGAGCTCGACACCTACGACGTGACGGTGGGTCGCTTCCGTCAGTTCGTGAAGGCGTGGCAGGGCGGCTGGCTGCCCGCTGCCGGCTCAGGAAAGCACAGCCACTTGAACGGCGGTGAGGGGCTCACCAACGTCGACATCCCGGGGACGTACGAGACAGGGTGGCTGACGACGGACGACGTCAACCTCGCGCCGACCGCGGCCAACCTCGCGTGCGACGACCAAGGGGGCACGTGGACCGACGCGCCGGGCGCACAAGAGAATCTACCGATTGTCTGTACCAACTGGTACGAGTCCTATGCGTTCTGCATCTGGGACGGTGGCTTCCTGCCGAGCGACGCCGAGTGGGGATACGCCGCCGTGGGAGGGAGCGAGCAGCGGGAGTACCCGTGGGGAGCAACGCCGCCCGGAGACACGAACGCCTATGCCGTCTACCAGTGCGACTACGCTCCCTGCGGCCCGAACGTCGCTCAATCCGTCGCGCCCGTCGGCTTGCCGACGCTCGGGTTCGGGCGGTGGGGGCAAGTCGACCTCGCGGGCGAGATCAGCCAGTGGGTCCTCGACTGGGAATTCTACGGCGGCCCCCTCGATCCCTGCACGGACTGCGCGATTCTGACCACGACGGAGATGAGCCCGATGCGCGGCTCCCGAGGAAGTGGTTACTTTGCCCCACTGTCTTCACTGCCCCCCGACGTGCTCTCGATGCCGGGCGGCGCGGGCGGCAACCCGGCGCGTTACGTCTTCGTTGGCTTTCGCTGCGCTCGTACGCCGTGAGTGAAGCCAGCCTGGGCTCGTCCGTTGTAGGCCGCCAACCGTGAAGGCGGCGAACCGCTTCAATGGCTCTTCCTGTCTTGGCCAGGCGACTTCCTCCGTCAGTTTGCGATCGGATTCTCTTGGAACAGCCGGGCCACCATGGCCGAGTCGAGGTAAGCGCGGACGCGCACGATCACGCCGTTGCGGAAGTACACCACCCAGCAGTAGCGGTTGTCGAAACGCATGCCGTTCTTCGCGGTCGCGAGGGAATGAAGCTCGACGACGGCCTGATCGTCCTGGACGATCACGTTTTCCACGTGCAGCTGCGCGCCCTGTGGAAGAACCTGCCCCAGCTTGGCGAAGGTTCCAGCGATGAAGGCCTTCTTGCTGGGGTAGCGACCGGCGAGCGGGTGGGTGCCCATGACGGTCCAGTCCACGTCGTCGGCCACCTGTTCGAAGAAGGCACCTCCGTCGCCGTTCTCGAGTCCCTTGAAGATGTTGCGCACACGGTCGGACGTAATGGCCATTGGAGTTTCTCCGTCTCGTTGCATCATGCCAGACCCGCGGCACTGCCTCCGTCGACGTGAAGGATCTCCCCGGTCACGAAGGTCGCGAGCTCGAGATAGAGAACCGCATCGACGATGTCCTTCACTTCGCCCAGACGTCCTTCGGGTACCAGCTTGGCGAGCCCCTCGTACGTCGCGGGGTCGTGCAGCGGTGTTCTGGTGATTCCCGGCGCGACGGCGTTGACGCGCACACCTCGCCTGGCAAATTCGATCGCAAGCGACCGGGTGAGCGCGCTCACGCCGCCCTTGGTGATCGCCGCGAGGCCTGAGGGAAGAGAGGCGACCGGTTGATCGACGACCGAGGCGCTGATGTTGACGATGTGCCCGCTCCGCTGCGACACGAGCTCCGCGAGAACGACCTGCGTGACGTGAAAGAGCCCGGTCAGGTTCGTCTCGGTGACCGCGTCGAAGTCCTGCTGGGTGTATTCGAGAAACGGCCTGCCGATGTAGATGCCGGCGTTGTTGACGAGCGTGTCCACACGCCCGAATCGCACCTTGGCGGCGTGGACGACCTCCTCTGCGGTCGCTCGGTGTCGGATGTCACCGGCGACCGCCAGCACCTTCTCGTCGTTCGACGGCGTCATCGCTCGCGACGTGGCGACCACGCAATAGCCTCGCGCGCGGTAGCCTTCCACCAGCCCGGCTCCGATTCCGTGCGACGCGCCCGTGACGATTGCTACTGGCTGTGCGCTTCTCATGAGTCTGCGTAGTCTCCGAGTACTGGAATGCACCACGCGTGCTCAGCGCAGAGGGCGGAATGCTGCGCGCAGCTCCGCCGTGAAGATCTGCGGCTGTTCCCACGCCGCAAAGTGACCCCCCTTGTCGAGCCGATTGTAATAGATCAGCTTCGGGTACGCCCGCTTCGTCCAGCTCCGCGGCGCCTGATAGATCTCGTCGGGAAACGCGCTGACGGCGACCGGGATGGCGACCCCCCTCGGGGCGAAGAAGGCGAGCTTTCGCGACGGCACGTTATGAGCACTGTCCCAGTAGAGGCGGGCCGCCGAGATGCCTGTGTTCGTCAACCAGTAGAGCGTGACGTTGTCGAGGACGTCGTCTCGCGTCAGGCCCTCCTGCTTGCCGGCAAACGTGCGCGCAATGAGCTCATAGCTGCGTGCGTCGTGGTCCAGCATCCAGGCGGCGAGGCCAATCGGCGAATCGTCGATCCCGTACAGGGTCTGGGGTCGGTGGTCCATCTCCTGGGCGTACCCAAGGCCGGTCCGATAGAAGGCATCGAGCTGGTCGTACGCGCGACGTTCGTCGGCCGTCAGCGGAGGCGGCGCGTCGTTGGTGAGAAGAGCCTTTGCAATCTCGACCGGGACGGTGCCGGGCATGTTCGTGTGAATGCCGACGAGTTCGGGTGGCGCCTGCAAGCCCATCTGCTCGCTGACGGCGTTCCCCCAATCGCCCCCCTGCGCCACGAAGCGCGTATACCCGAGGCGCTTCATCAGGACGACCCAGGCGCGCGCGATTCGAGCCGGGTCCCAGCCCGGAGAGGTGGGCTTGCTGGAGAACCCGTATCCAGGCAGCGACGGAATCACGACATCGAAGGCGTCGGCCGCAACGCCGCCGTGGGCGCTGGGATTGGTCAGCGGATCGATCACCTTCAACTCCTCGATGATCGACCCTGGCCAGCCGTGCGTGAGGATCACCGGCATTGCGTTCGGGTGCTTCGACCGAACGTGAATGAAGTGAATGTCTAGCCCGTCGATGTTCGTCAAGAACTGCGGGAGGGCGTTGAGCGTTCGCTCGACCTTGCGCCAGTCGTAGTCGGTACCCCAGTAGCGCGCGAGCTCCTGCATCGTCGCGAGCTGGACGCCCTGCGATGCATCCGCAACGGTCTCCGCGGTCGGCCACTTGGTCGCCGCGATGCGCCGGCGGAGGTCCGCGAGAGCCTCGTCGCGCGCATGAAACTGGAAGGGGCGGATCGACTCGTCATCCGGCGCCATGCCCTGCTCGCTCGTCGGACTCGGGGACCGAGCGGCGGCGACCTGCGATGTCGTCTGTGTGAGAGAGGCCGGCTCGGGGCGAACGACCGGTCCAGCTTGCTGGTGTGCGCAAGCGGGGAGCGCCGAGGTCGCTGCGAACAGAGCGGGCGCCAGCACTCGATGTGCGATGTGGCTCATGGTGGCCTCCTTGTCAGGTGCCCCGGAGAGGGTCCGCGACTCCGTCACAGACGGCGTGCAATGCGCAGGCCATCGCGCGACTGCGATTCGGGGCCAGGTCATCGTGAGCACCGCGCGAAACCTCATGAGGAGGATCACGCTGCCACCCACGAGCTTCGTTCGCTCGGCCGCTATATTCCGCGTGGCGTTGTCGATGTACGCGGGCGCGCCTCGCTGCCCCGCCAGAGCCGCCTCTCCTTGCCGATACCTACCGTGCGGAAGCTCATCTTGGCGGCCAACTGCACGCCAGATGAGCGAGAGCGCCGATGCCCAGGGTGGCCGCGAGGTCGCCTGCGCAGAGCATTGGGGCGATGTCCGGTCCTGACACGCCATCGGGAAAGCGCGCCGCGGCCTCCGCGCGGGCGATCACGCACCCGTCGCCCTCCTCAGCGTTGCGAACGCATGCTCGAGCGGTGGCTCGAATACGAACGACGCGTCGACATGTGAGGCGTCGACGTGCACCCCGCTCGCGACCGAGCTCACGCAGGCAGGCGCGGGGGAGGGGGCGTGTCTCAATCCAGCGCCGCAGTTTGCTGCCCGGTGCGCGGCGCTCGCCGCGTGCGAGAAGCAGTGTGGGCTCTGAAGCACATCTACGCGCGGTCGTCGGCCGGGTATACGACGTTCACTTTGGGGTCACTTTCATCACGGTGCTGGCAATGGGGTCGGTCCAGTAAACGCTGGTAGCGTCGACGGCGATGCCGCTCCCCTGGTCGAAGTCCGAGGCCAGAGTCGTCGGCGCGCCTCCGCTCAGGGGGGCTTTCATCACGTAGTCGTGATTGACCCAGTAGACGCTGCTCGCATCGACGGCGAGCGCGAAGATGCTCGCATCGACGGCGAGCGTCACCGGCGCGCCGCCGCCCAGGGCCGCCTTGAGGATGACCTCGCCGGTTCCGGCGGAGGCCTCGTCGGTCCAGTAGACGTTCGCGGCGTCCGCGCGGAGAGCGAAGGGGTAAGTCCCCTGCGCGAAAACAGTCGACGCTCCCCCCGCAGCGGGGGTCTTCATCACCGCCTGGCTGTCGCGGTCGATCCAGTAGAGATCCGTGCCTTCGAGCGCGAGGTCCACGACCTCGGCGGCGGGCGTGAGCGATGTCGGGGTGCCCCCCGACAGCGCGACCGTCTCGATCCCCATGACGAGCAAGCTCCAGTAGACGCCCGTGGCGCTCAGGGCCAGCGCGCCCCCTGGCGTCTGCGAGCTGGCGACTCTGGTGGTGGCGCCGCCGTTCAAGGGCACGCTAAAGACTCCGCCGCCGACGTCCGTGACTTCGTCGCCCTGGACGACCCAGTAGACCGTCGTGGCGTTGACGGCGATCCCCTCGGGCCCCTGCGCGACCGCGAGCGTCGTCGGAGTGCCGCCATCGACGGGGACCTTCACGACCGAGCCGCCGCCTTCGCCGGCCGTCCAGTAGACGCTCGTAGCATCCACGGCAATGTTCTCGACTTCGCCCTGCTCGGACGCGAGCGTCACGACGCACCGACCGAGCTTGCAGGTGCCGCCGCAGCCGACGCCGCATCCGCCGCAGTTGTCGCCGTCGGTCTGCTCGTTCACGCAAGTGTCGCTGCATAGCGACTCGCCGCTCGCGCAGGCGCAGGTTCCCCCGTGACAGCTCGCGCCCGACGCGCAGGCCACGCCGCACGCGCCGCAGTTGTCCGCGTCGGTTTGCTCGTCCACGCAGGTGCCCGCGCAGACGTCGTCGCCGCTCGGACACCCGCAGCTCCCGCTCGCGCAGAGCATCGAGTCGGGGCACGTCTTGCCGCACGCTCCGCAGTTGTCCGGGTCCAACTGCTCGTCCACGCACGCGCCGTCGCAGACGGCCTCGCCGCCCGGACACCCGCAGTTGCCCGCCTGGCAGGTGGCGCCGGTCGCGCACGCCTTGCCGCACGCGCCGCAGTTCGCCGCGTCGGTCCCCGTGTCGACGCATGCGCTCCCGCACGCGACCGGGGTCGCCGGCGCGCAGACGACCGTTCCATTCTGGCACTCCTGCCCCGTGCCGACGGACTTGCCGCACACGCCGCAGTTGGTCGGGTCGCTCGTGAAGTCCACCTCGCAGAGACTGCCGCAGAGGTTGCAAGGGTTGCATTGACCGTCGTGGCATTGCATTCCCTGCGTGCAATCGACGACATCCGAGCAGGGGGCTCCCTGGGGAAGGCAGTAGAGGGCGATGCATGCCGGAGGGGAGATCGCGGTGTCGCACCGGGCGCCCCCGAGGCAGTCGGTATCGGACACGCAATGCGTCACGGCCCCAGCCCCCGAGGAGACGTAACAGGCTTCGGGGATCGTCCCTGTCGCCGCGTCTCCCTTCCCCGAATCGAGCGCTGCGATCGGCCCCGCGTCTCCCGTCGAGGTCCACGCGGCCCCTGGTCCGGAGCACGCCATTCTGGCCGGTCCGGCGAGACTCGGGTCATACAAGCAGGACCCGGCGGTGGTCGTGATGCCCGAGAGCAGGGTGGTCGTGACGCAGCAGCCGACGAGACCGGCCGAAGGGCACGACCCGACCTGCTCCGGGGCGACACAGCTGAAGTCTGCAGCGTTGCTGCGCGTGAACGAACACCCCTGCTCGGCGCCGCTCTCCGCATAGCACGCCACGGTCGTGGAGGAGCCACCGCCGCTGGAGCACCCGGACGTGAGCAGGCCAAGCACGAGCAGCCTCCACGGAATGACGCCGCAAGCCAGGAGAGCCGGTGCCGATTCCCGGCGCGCGACGGTGGTCGTTCGGTTCTTCATCGGCGTATCTCCGTGGGCTGGCGGCGTACCCTACGCGCTGTCGCCACGACCGCTGCCGATAGTTTTCACCAGTCGCTCGACTTCACCGACACGGGCAACAACCTCTTGCCGTGCAACGGAGGCGCCGCGCCTGCCGGGTCGTGCACCCCGACGTTGCTCGCGTGCCTGCGACTAACGCTCGAACGAGATCCGGTCTTGTCCCGCTTCCAACACGAATTGTGCCGGCGTAGGATGTCTCGATGGACGTCAAGGGGACTGCCTTCATCGCTCGTCGGACCTTCGTCTCGCGAGACCACGGTGCCGGCGCTTTCGAGGCGGTGGTCGCAAGCGTCGCGAAGGCTCATCCCATACTGGCCGAGCCCGTGGTGGCGACGACACGCCTCCCCGTCCGCGCGTTCATCGACCTGAACGACGAGATCGTGAAGCAGCTCTATTCGGGAGACCAGCATTCCTACTTTCGCTTCGGCGAGGAGAGCGCGGTCTGGGGGTTGACGGTCGGACCGTACAAGGGGCTGGTCGCGGAGAAGAGCGTGCGCGGCCTCGTGGCGAGCGTGCCCACGATTTACCGGAGCTACTTCAGCGAGGGGGAATGCGTCGCGAAGTCTCTCGACGACGACCGTGCCGAGCTCCGGATCGACGGCATCGAGCTACATCACGTGTATTTCGAGTACGCGATCGCAGGTTACTTCGCGCGCGGCCTCGAGCTCGTCGGAGGTCGCACCGTGAAGACGACCAAGCACCGAGGGTTCTCGATCGGAGACAACAACGTCCACTACGAGATGGTGCTCGGCGCGCCGAGACCCACGGCCTCCATCTCCAGCGCACGACGGTGATGACGGACACGGCACCGGTGACCGCCATGAGCGGAGGGCGCCCCGGGCTGTGGCAAGAGCCTCCCGCCGTGCTCCGACGGCTTCCCGAGCCGCTCGCAGAGTAACCCAGCGCGCTTCGACGGCGCCTCGAGTCGCACCGAGAGGCGCTTTCGGTACACGCACGGCACCATGGGCGGCGTCGCCTGCTGCCGGTTGAACTCGCCGGCGGCGAACTCCTCCCGCGTGTCGCCGAGCATCGCGAGGAAGGTGTCATTTCACTTCGTGGATTCGCCCGGAGGCGTCCGAGACGATGATCCCGATCGTCCCGGAGTCGACGAGAGCCGTGAACCGCTGCTGAGCAATCATGAGCGCGTCGTCGACCAGCTTTCGATCCGTGATGTCGCGGACGTTGCCGACGATCGCGCCCACCGCCGGCGTGCCGAGCAGGTTCGTGGCCGTCACTTCGATCCAGCGGACTGTGCCATCGGGTCGCACGACTCGTCGCCCCCTCGGCGGCAGCGACTCCCGCGCGAGGACGCGTAGCCAGTCGTAGGCCGCGTCCACGGTATCCTCCGGCTGCACGTACGCGTGGAGCCGCGTCCCGATCACCTCCGCCACCGTTCGTCCGAGCATTCCCGCGGCGGCTGGGCTGACGTAGACCATCGTGCCCATCTCGGTGCAGAGCACGATGCCGTCGGTGCCGTTCTCGACAAGCGCCTGGAAGCGAGCCTGCTCGGCGCCCGCCGCCTGTTCGGCTCGCTTGCGCTCGGTCAGATCGATCGAGATCGCGAGGACGGAGCCACCTTCCGTGGTGGCAGCGCTGGAGAGGATTGGTAACCGACTGCCTCGACGAGGCACTGCGCAAAGGCAACTCCGCCGACGTCGTACACCGGCTGCGTCATGGCGCAGCGTGCCCAGAGCTTGGAAGCGGATGCGAGAGGTTCGGCTCGCGACCGCCGCGGCCACACCGCGCTACCGCGCGAGCCAGCCCGGTTCTTATCCGCGTGAGAGCATACTGCGTCGCCATTCGCCCCCCCTGCCAGGGGGACCGTAGCACGCGAAGGGACGTCGAGCGGGGGCGAGGCGCGTGGGATACTTCAGTGCTTCGGCTCGTAGCAGTTTCCGTCGGCGAGACAGCACACGGTGAGCTGGAAGTCGCAGCACACGTCCGTCCCGTCGTCGGCCTTCCCGCACCCGAGGCAGTTGGTGAAGGTATCCCCCTCGTAACAGCCTCCGCTTTCCATGCCGGCGCGCAGAGTTTCGTCGCTGCACGAGACGGACCAGAGGGACTTATCGTCACAGAAGTACATGTTGTCCCCGTCGCACTCGGCGACGTTGTCCATCTCCGGCTTCGTGCAATCGACCCCCGGGGCCTGGGCCGGCTTTCGGAGCTGACGATCGGTGGCCGGCTCGGAGAGGTGCTTCGACGAGAGGCTGGGGCGGGTCGCCCCCGAGCCGCCTTTGATCGCTTTGCCGAAGAGGGTTTGGGCCCCCTTGCCCGGAAGCTTCTTCGGGTAGTTGATGGGGCCCGTTCCGCCAGGAGGGGAGGGCTCTGCCGGGGGTGGAGTGCTCGGGTCCGTCTTGTCGCACGCGACGAAGATTCCGAGGAGGCAGCCTGCGGCGATCGAGATTCTCGTGAGCTTCATCAGTGTCTCCCGGTGCGGTGTCGGCGCGAGAGTACCACGTGGAGTGCGGGTCATCGTCGAGCGCGAACGTCGTGACCCAGCTCGCGAACGCCCGCGCCGCAGTTGCCGACCCGCGATCCGCGCGTCGTATACGGCTGGCCATCGTCCGCGGGTCATTGATAACGTGATCTCTCGGGCGCGGGCCAATCACCGGGAGGAATGTTCATGAGGATCGCAAGCGGCAGGCGCTGGGTGCTCTCGGCCGTCGTCGCGCTGGGGGGGGGCTCACGAGCGCGGCCTGCGGAAGCTCCGCGTCCACCCAGCCCCCGGGCGTCGATGCCGGCGCTGACGTGAGCACAGTGGTCGACGCGCCGTCCTCGACACGTTAATCTCGCGGGGCGGTGCAGCGGTCCCGACCCACCTGTGGCTGTACGATCCGTGGAACGGCAACGTCGGAGCGTCAGCCGCTCGCTCGCGACGGATCGGCGACGAGCTCCCGGGATTGCGCATGATGTACATGCCCTTCTGGGCATGGTCGCTGTGGGGGGATGCGCCGCTCGAACGGGTCGAACGCCTGACGTTCGGCGTCGGGCCGCAGTGGGTGTCGATGGGCAAGCCGTGGCCGACGGCGCCACCGCTCGCGACCGTGCTCGACGGCGTCGAGCGAAGTGCCCCGACGCTCACCAGCCTGGCGTTCTGGCACCGACCGTGGACCGCCGACGAGATCCGCCTGCTCGCCGTCCATCCGATCCTTGAGCGCCTGCACACCCTGGAGCTATTCAACGTTCACGCGGCATTCGACTTCGAGGCGCTGCTGGACGTACACGACCGGCTCGCCCACCTGCGGTGTCTCGTCGTGGGGTCCCACTTGGTGCCCGGGCCGGTGCTCGCTCGCGTCTCGGAATGGCCGGCCGTGCGCTTCGCGTCGTACGACCGTCGCGAGCTGTATGACCTTGACGTCATGTGGACGAGGGGGGCGGCGCGCGGTGGTGGTGCGTAGCCGGGCGGATAGAGGCCGACGTCGTGGTCGTTCACCAGGACCGCTCCGCGCCCCTGACGCGCCCCCCATGCTTGCACACGGCCGGGCCGCCTTCCATACTCCCGGCACTCAAGTGGTCGCGCGCCTTCGCCCCCTCGCGCTCGCCGGATGCGTCGCTCTCGTCGGGTGCGGCACGGTCGCGACCAGCGGTCCCGGCCAGGACAGCGGCGGCTCCTCTTCGGCGCGCGCGAGCTCTGTCTCCTCCACCTCTTCCTCGACGCACACCGCGACCTCCCACGGCCGCGTGGACGCGGGAGGCCCCGGCGACGCAGGCCGGCACGACGTGTCCAGACCCGCCGACGCCAGCGCCCGGTACGACGCCGCTTGCGTATCCACGTGCATGACCAATCAGGCCTGTCAGGACAGCTGTCCGGCCTCCCCCGGCGTGCTCGAGTGCTGCGACACCACTACGACCTCCTGCTTCCGGAGCTTCGCCACCAGTTGCCCCGCGCCCAGCACGGGGTTCGACGCGGGCGGCCCCTGCACCACCAGCTGCAAGTCGGCCGCGGACTGCAACAGCACCTGTCCGCAGGAGTTCGAGGTCGGGTACTGCTGCGATGTCAGCACCGGGCAATGCTTCGTCGCCGAGGACGGCCCGACCTGCCCTCTCAACGGCCTGGGATGCCCCACCGGCGGCTGCCCCGCAGGTCAGATGTGCCTCTACAACTTCCTCGGCCCCGACCCTCCGATAGAGCCGGTCGCGTCCTGCTATGCGCTGCCTGCGTCGTGCACGCACAACCCCACGTGCTCGTGCCTCCTCACGGCCGGCGTCTGCGACGCGGGCGGGGGCGGCCCTTCGTGCGCGGCCGACGCGGGGCTCTACGTCGCCTGCTTCGGCGGGTTCTAACTTTTCTGATGCTCGAGACTGGTTCCGCGAGGAGCATGACCGACTTGCGGGCGAAGAGCTGGAGGTGCGGGGCGGGAGGGGCACTCGTGGCCCTGAGCGCCGGGCTCATGACCCTCATGACCGGGTGCGGGAAGAAGCCCGGCAATCCCTGTATCCGGCAGCAAACGCCGGACTGCACCGACTCGAAGACCATGGTCAAGTGCGAGGCCGGAAGGTGGGTGGCGTTTCCGTGTGGAGGCCCGAGGGGATGCGACGCGACGACCTCCTGGTGGGCGCACTGCGATCAGATGATCGCCCGGTCAGGCGAGGCCTGCCGACCCTCTGGGCTCTATCGCGACCCCGTCGTTCTGGCGTGCAGCACCGACGCGAAGGCGCTGTTGATCTGCAAAGACAACACCTTTGGTCCGGTTACCCAATGCAACGGCCCGAAGGGATGTCGAGTGGGCGTCCGGGAGGACCTGCTCGACTGCGATATCGATACGGCCAAGGTCGGTGACTCCTGCATCACACCCACCACCGTCAAAGCGTGCTCGAGCGACCACCAGAGCGTTCTCTTCTGCGACGCGAAGACCGAGCGCTGGAGCACCGGAATCGCCTGCCCTGGGGCAGCGTGTCTCGGCGGGACGTGCACCAAAGACTACGCGAGGGAGGGCGATCCGTGCGCTCTGGGGGCGTTCGAGATGTGCGCAGAAGACGGTCGCGCGAAGCTGCTCTGCAAGGACGAGAAGCGGTCGGTGGTCGTCCCGTGCGATGGTCCCCGGGGCTGCGAAGCTGCGACGGCCGTCCCCTACACGCCGATGTTTTGCGATCAGAAAACGGGAGTGAGGTAGAAGCCGCGGCGGGTCATACGTGTCTCGCGATCATCACCCCGATCCGCAGCGCGCGGCGCACTTGCCCGACGTGCCTCCGTCGGGGTGCTCGCAGAAGCCCGTGCACTGGTTCCCGGTGGGCCCCGTGGTGCACGGGCTGCCGAGCATGTCCCGCTCCGCCCCGCGCCGACCGCCGCGGCCGCCCACGTGCGCCCGGGCGGCGGGCACGGGCCGATCTTCCTGTCCGAGCGGGACACCTTCGCACGCGCCGCGCTCGGTTTCCTGAACTCTTGAGCCAATCACCCTTCACAGAACGAGGTCAGACGATGACTCATTATGTGGCGGTGCTGCCGCCGCATCCCGTGCAGCTACCGTGGCCGGTTCCGCCGGCGTTGCAGTCCTGGGTGCCGGTCTCACCCCCTGCGCAGGGGCAGCTTATCTGCACTCCCGGCGTGCACTTCTCGGTGGCGGCGGCTGGCGCCTCGCTGGGCGAAGAGCACGCGGCGGCTCCGAAGAGCGTGCTGACGGCGGCGAGGGCGCCAGCCATGAGCAGGTGTCGACCGCGGTTCTCGAGCGTCTTCATGCTGCATGATGGGACCGGCACCGCGCCGTGATCACGGAATCGGCGGATCGGGCCCGATCTCCGCTCTCCCGCCCCGCCGCGGCCCATGCCACGAGTCTCACTGCAGCGAGAGGTCGACGCACTAGTAGGATAGCGAGACCCCGAAGTGAACTTCCTCAAGGCCTGACGACCCATGCCCACCCGTGCGATCCGAGCCCCGATCCGTGTAGCTGCGTGGGCGGGCGACGCGATGCTTGCCGTCAGCGACGACAAGGACCTCGACGTGCACGACACGCGGACCGGCGCGATCCTGTTTCAGATCCGGAATGCCCCTCACAAGTTCGAGCGGGTGTGCTTCACGGGTGACGGTAGGTCGCTCGTGGTTCTGGGTGGCCCCACGGTCGCAACTCTCGAGCTATGGATCTATCCCCTCGACGGCACTCCGCCGGAACGGATCCTGAGCGGGCTCCACGGCGCGGCGGAGAGCTGTCTCGACGTGTCGCGCGACGGCGGGCGCATCGTGGCCTGGTGCGTCCACTTCTGGAGCGGGCACGAGGCGGGGACGCTGATCGTCTGGGAACGCGACAAGGACTTGCTTACGTATCAAGTGGAAGGGCAGGGGGCCAAGGACGCGGGCATTCGAGCGCTGACGCTCGACCCGGACGATGCGACAGCGATCCTGGTGCTTCGTGATGGCGCTGCCGAGCGCTGGCGTTGGCCGGGCCGTCCGAGTGAGCCCGAGCGTACCGTCACGCTGACGCTCCCAGCACCTTCGACGCGCAAGACCTTCGGTGTCAACGGACGGGTCGCAGCCTTCGCGTCCCAGTTTGGTCCAGGATGTGCCGGCACCATCGCGCTGCCTGCCGGCCCGATCGCCGCGGTCGACGACGTTCCCGGCATGGCGATGGTTGTTGTCTCGAGTGACGCGAGCGAGTGGGCGGGCGTCACGCGAGAGGCGTTTGGTGACGACGCACCCCTGGAGCTGATCGCCACGAGTCGCGACGGAGCGACCAGTCGGTGCCAGTTAGGGCACAAGATCAGAGCCGTGACGCTCTCTCCGTCGGGGCGGAGGGTGCTCGTCGTCCACGATGAGGGAACGACCGAAATCATCACGGCCGGAGGTGGCGCGCTCGACCTTGCCGAGGACGCTCGAATCGAAAGGGTCGCGGCGCCACGCACGAAGACAACGCCGCGGCTCGTCGCTGAGCGTCGGCGACGCGCCCTCGCGATGATTGACGCGGGCATCGACGAGACCGCGAGGCAAGCGTATCGCGGGTGGCTCGCGCAACAGGACGTAGAGCTCTGGCAACTCCTCGGCACCACGCCGAAGGCCGAGCTCGCCCCGTCGCTCGTCTCGTTGTTTCACCAGGCCCGTACCGTCGGCCTCGAGCCACGCGTGGAAGACGGCCTTCTTGCGCTCCGCCCCTTCCGGCGATGCCTCCATTGGCAGCATCTCAAGGAGCTCGCCCGCTTCACGTCAGACGCGTCGCTCGCCCACGTCGACGTGCTCGAAGTGACGGGAGACGAGCTTGCGACCGGAGGGACAGCGGCTTCGAACCCTGTCGCTCTGGCCCTTGCCGAGTCGCGACGCGTTTCGTCGCTCGTCGAGCTCTCGTTTCATGGCACCGGGCTGCGTCCCTCGGGGGCTCGCGCCCTGATTGCTTCGCCCCACCTCACTCGACTTCGTGCGCTCTCTTTCTCCTGGGAGGAGCTGGGGGCGTCCGTGATCGCGGCGCTCAGGAACCATCTCCCGCACCTGCGAAGCTTGAGGATGAACTTCTGCTTCGCTGGACAGCTATCAGCGAAGCTCCTGGGTGCGCTCGGTCACGCAGCTTGCGCGGGTAACCTTCGCTGGCTGGAGCTTGGGGGCAACGGGATTCGCGACGACGGCGCAATAGCGTTGGCCGAAACGGGCCTGCTCGACGGTCTGTCGGTTCTGCGTATCGGGCAGAGCCAAGCCGGCAACGCGCTCCGCGCGCCGGGCGTCGCGGCCATCGTGGCGCGAGCGGGCGTCCGTTCGCTCGTTGCGCTCGACGTAAGCGGCAATCGTTTCGCGAGAGCGGGCGTCACGGCGCTCTTGGAGTCCCCGCATCTGGGCAACCTCCGCGCACTCGACCTCAGTCATGTCGACCTCGACGGAGGCGACATCGAGCTTCTCGCACGACGCGGCAGCACCTCGTGGCCGCGACTCACCGCGCTCTACCTCGCTTTCAATCGCCGACTCGACGGACACGCGCTCGCGCCGCTCGGGGAGTCGGCCCTCGCTTCGCAACTCACCGAGCTCGACCTGTCGTGCACGAGCTGTGGCGATGATGGCGCAACGATGCTCGCGACTTCCTCCGCCTTCTCGAGGCTCCAAGTGCTGAGGCTCTACAATGCCGGACTCGAGGAATCAGGGCGGAGGGCCCTCGCCGAAAGCCTCTGCCTGACGGATAGCGCCAGAGCGTTTCTCGATGACTATCCCGGAGACCCCTTCGTAAGCATCAACGGGCTCGTGGCCGAGGCCCGGTGGCTGGAACTGCATCGGTGAGCCGGGCGATTTCGCGCGCTCGGCCGCCGGCAGAGACGTTCGCGCCAGAGTGACATTTGTCGCATCAGCCTCGCTTTACGACCCGGCGTCCGTTGCTACGGTCCAGGCGATGCGTAGCCCCTGGTCTCCCCTCCCGCTCCTTTTCGTCGCCGCATGCGGCTCTGCCTCCCCGTCCGCGAGCATGCTCGGCGCCGCTGTGGACGCGGGCGAGCCTCCGGACGCGCCCGCGACCGTACCGACACACAGCGGCACGGACGCCGGCACAATCGCCACGGGCGGGGCAAGAGACTCCGGGACTCGTAGCGACACGGGGTCGTCGTCGATGCCGGGCTCGCCCGACGCCGCCGCGCCGCCGCAAGGGAGCGACGCGGCGCCATCGATGATGAGCACGTCGGCCGTGGCCATCCCCGAGCCTACGGGTACGTGCCCGGCGTTCGCGAACGGGATGGTCACGTTCTCCCCGGCCGGGATCCCCGCCCGCCAGGCGCAGATCTACATGTCATCCGCCGCGCAAACGCTGCACGGGCCGCTCATCTTCTACTGGTACGCGACGGGCAGTGTCACGGCCGAGGCGGCGTACTCGCTCGGGGCCACGATCGACAGCATCGAGGCCGCCGGCGGCATCGTCGTCGCCCCCGTCGCCGACCCGACCGCGGGGGAGTTCGAGTGGTTCATCGTCAACGGCAGCCCCAAGCTCGACGACTTCCTGGTCGCCGACGAGATCGTCGCGTGCGCCGCGAAGAATACGGACATCGACACTAGCCACATTCACTCGATGGGCATGAGCGCTGGTGCGCTGCAAACCACCGCGTTCAGCTTCCTGCGATCGGGGTACCTCGCGAGCGTCGCGACCTATTCGGGCGGGATGCCGCCGGGCTTCACGCCCACGATCGAGAACCCCGCGAACAAGTTCGCGGCGTTCATCTTCGACGGTGGGTCGACCGACGACATCGACGGAGTCGACTTCCAGGCGGCGAGTCAGACGTATTACTCTACGCTGAAGGGCTCGGGTCACTTCGCCGCGATATGCGACCACGGAGGAGGTCACGTGATCCCCACCGACGCCGCGCCGAGCGTCGCGCTCTTCTTCCAGGCGAACGGTTTCGGTGTCTCCCCTTCGCCGTACGTGAACGGCTTGCCATCGAGCTTTCCCGGCTACTGCACGCTGTAACGGCGGCGACGCCGCGGGGCGCAGCGAGGACCAACCAGCCTCGAGTACAATACCCACGCTGCTCTTTCCTCACCAGCCGCGCGGTGCGGGCAGCGGGGACCGAATCCCGCCTCGGACGTCGCGCCTGTGCCACTCGGTCTGGCACACATGTTCGTGATTCCCGCGGCTTCCGCAGCCTTCGGTCCCCGCCCGTGCGGCACAGGGGTTGCGTTGGGCGGTGAACCATCATGCGTCTGCTCCCACCGGCGGCCCTCCTTCCTGCGTTCACCCTTCTCGTCGCGTGCGGCGACGTCGCCACCGACGTCGCGAGCATCGGCGAGAGCTCGAGCTCCTCCGCGAGCATGTCCTCGAGCTCGTCCGCGGGCGTGTCCGCCAGCCGCTCGGCTGCCATCGGCAGCGGATCCGGCAGCGAGACGACCAGCGCGAACGCCACAAGCGCGACAGGCGCGACGAGCGCGAATTCTCAGAACGTCGTCGCCGAGCTCTACATGGCGACCGAACCGCTCGGAGCGACGCTTCTGACGCAGGTCGAGGTCGACATTCAACCTCTCAACCCCCCCGAAGCCGGAAGCGCGGTCGTCGGGCCGTGCGTCGTCTACCCCCCGCCCATCCCGCCGCCGCTCTTGCTGCAATCGCCGGACGCAGGCTCCCCCCCTCCGATTCCGACCCCAGGCAGCGTGACGCTCACCGACGTGACGGCGGGCACGACAGCAGGCCCTTTCGTGCTCACGGACACCGGCGGGGACGCGCCACCCGACACCGCCCTCGTGCAGCTCTGGAAGCCTGGCGACGTCATCCGCTCGAGCGTGACCGAGCCCATCGGGTCCTTCGTCGTGTCCGGGCCGTCCCTCGTCCCGCCCGTCGTTCAGGTGCCCGCGACGTTCTCCGCGAAGCAGGGGCTGACGCTCACCTGGGTGCCGGACCCGAACGCCCAGACGATGGTGATCTCCCTCGAGTCCGGGAACGCCTACGACGTGGTCTGTGTCGTCCCGGACGCGCAAGGGTCGCTCACCGTCGACGCGAGCCTCTTCTCCGCGTTCGAAGCGGGGGGCTGCCAGGTGAGCGCCGACCGGACGGCGACCTGGTACACGAGCACGCCGGTGGGGAATGTCGCGCTGTCGTCGGACGGGTATTCGACCTACGACGCCCAGGTCGACTGAACGACGACCGTGCGGGGAACGTGTCGTCAACACGCCGAACGCGCGCGCTGGTGCGGCCTGCTGGCGATACCCGCGTGCGCGGACCAGTTCCCTGGCCATTGTGCAGGAGGCCGATAGTATGGCGACGTGTGCCTGATGGTCTGGGTAGGGACCGAGCGTCCAGTCGCCGCGGCCCCGTGCGAGAGCCCGTACAGAGACGCCGGCCCTCCAGCGGTCGCGATTCGCCGACGGGTGCCGTCCCAGTGCGTCACGTACATCGGGTCGCACGAAGGGTGCGGTTGCGGCTTCAACTCGAGCGACGTCGAGTGGCAGGGGTTCGACGACGAGGCGGAGCTCGCGCCGCTCGTCGGAGCGCTCCTCGACAGCGAGCGGGAAAAGTACCTTGCGGAGCGGGGCTCGCGAGAACGCCTCCATGCCATCGTTGCGTCCGCCTTGGCCGATGGCTCGGTCTTCGTGCACGCGTGCTGGGCGGGTGACGAGGGGAAGACGCCAGCCGAAGTGGAGGAGGTCGACGCGAGCTGGTTGCTGACGCGCACTTCTCCGTTGAAGGAAGGAGTGCAGTACAGGGTCACGCGCGCACACCCCTGACAGCCTCACGCCGCGACGTCGAGCTCCTCGCTGGCGGGAGAGGTGAGCCTGGGAGAAACTATCGGGTGCGTGTGGCGCATCGCCGGGTTAGCTCGGGCGCATGTCCTGGTGGAAATGCATGCTCGCCGTGGTGGCGCTCTCTACCTGCTTCGCGTGCAGCGGCGGCGGCGAAGGCACGGCTTCGAGCTGCGCCGCGCTCGCGACGTGCTGCGCAAGCCTCGACGGCCCGGCCGCGCAAGCGTGCAACTCGTATGTCGAGGCGAGCGTCACCGAGGCGTGCGCCGCCGACCTTCTGACGTTGCAGCAGGCCGATGACTGCACTGCTGTCGCCGATGGGCCCTCCGGCCCTGCGAGCTCCCCCAGCGCGGTGTGCTCTCTCTACGTCAACTGCATGGGGATCGTGGAGCCGAGCGGTCAGGCTGCAATCCTCGCCGCGTATGGCCCGTCCGGCAGCTGCTGGCAGACGAGCGCCACGGCCGCTGAATGCGGCACGGCGTGCGCCGCCGGTCTCGCGACCGAGCGAGAAGACTCGGCGCACGACCGCTCGTGTCCGCTCTGCCAGTCGGACCTGGACTGCTCTGGAGCCGCGCCCGTGTGCGACGGAAACTCCTGCGTGTGCATCTCGACGGGCCAGAGCTGCACGTCTGGCACGTCATGCTGCACCGGCTATTGTCCCGCGAATGGCGCGTGCGGGTGCCCCGACGAACAGACGGTGTGCGGCACTCGGTGTGTCGACATGCAAACAGACGCGTTCAACTGCGGAGGCTGCGGTACGACGTGCGCGCAGGGCACCGCGTGCGCGGGCGGGGTGTGCTCCTGCCCTATCGCCGGCGAGAGCGTCTGCGACACCGGATGCGTGGACCTGCGCTCCGACAGCAACAACTGCGGTTCGTGCGACATGACGTGCGATACGAGCTGCTCCGGGGGGATCTGTACCTGTCCGACGGATTACGCCACCATGTGCGATGGGCAGTGCGTGGATCTGCAGAGCGACACCGACAACTGCGGCGCCTGCGGAGTCGAGTGTTCGGGCTCGGCCTCGGGGTGCACCAGCGGTCAGTGCACGACGATCATCACCGCGATGGAGGTGAACACCGAGACGTGCGCGTCGTCGTGTGCAGGGCTCGGCGCCGGCTTCGCGTGCGCGACCGCTACCTTCGAATACTATCAAAATGGAGACTTTTGCGCGGAGACCAATCCTGCGACGTGCGGCGATACGGGTGACGGTGCGCCTGCGGTCCCCGCTGCGTGCGACCCGTCCGCCGAGTCCGGGTTTCTGACGTGTAGCTGCACGCACTCCTGAATTCAGAGGCGACAGCGGCCCGCTTCGGGTGACCTGGCTCCGGCTAAGTCCTATTATACTCTGGAGCCTCGAAGAACGTGCCGCGGAGCACGTTGTAATACTTCCGCCTCGCGGGCGGGGGTTTTGCGCCACGAAGGCTGCCATGTCGCGCTGGTGCTCGTCGACGATCTGCTTGCCGAGCTGATCCACCCGAGGGCGCTCCCGGTTGCTGGTCACGGCGCGGATCATCTCGAGGTGGATCGTCCCGAAGTAGACGATCGGCGCACGCACTTCAGCGGGCGCGAGGACAGAGAGACCGCCGGAGAGCCGACCGTTGGCGAAACTCACGCCGCAGAGCCGGATGTCGCTGCCGACGGGCCAGCGGACGACCCACGCAACTTGACTTTCCGGCGGGAGGAGCAGTTCGTCGTCGGAGGGGTTGGTGCGGATGAACGCGTCCCCGTGCGGTCCTCGTTGACGGCCGTGATCCGGATGCGCCCGAGGAGCAGCACCTGACCGGCTCGATGGCGCCGAGGTTCATCTCGCGGATCTAGTGCCAGTGGACGCACCCTGCCGGAAGCACAAGCGCCGTCCCCAGTACGAGGAGGCGACGTCGGGAGAGGCTGAACCTTTCGGTCTTTCTGGTAGCTCACGAATGTGCCTCCTCAGGCTCCTGCTACTGGCAACCGGGGGGAGTGATGATGGTGCCGAGGGGCATGACGTCGAAGTCGTCCCAGGTCAGGACGTCGAGCTGGCTCATGTCAGTCTGATCGAGGGTGCCGCCGTCCGGGCTCTGGCCGAGGCGGAAGACGTTCCTGGCCTCGCCGCTCGCGTCGGTGGGGATCATCCCGAACTTCTGGAGCGACGTGACAACGACCTTGGCCTGCGTGCCAGTAAAGCTGGAGCTGTCGAAGCTCGACTTGAGCCGGAGCCGCGCGCCGTAGGGTATGCCCTGGCCTGCGGGAGCGCCGCTGTAGCGGACGGTGGACGCCGGCGGAACGTAGGCGCACGGCATGATGGCGGCGCTCGCCAGTACGATATCGATGGCGTGATTGATCTCGCCGGCGGCGACGTCGACGGGCCAGATGACGCCTGGCAGGAGAGGCGTCCCGGCCTGCGTCGTGCTGCCGATGTCGAGGCTCGCCGGGATCTCCGGGCTACCGTGAAGGTTCCACTCGACCATGATGTCCCAACCGGTCGTCGCGCTCGACGGGTTCGCCGCGTAGAGCTCGTAGAGGACGCAAGACCCTTGCTGCAGCACCATCATGTGATGGTCCGCGTTGGGGGTCGTCATGTTCTCGTAGACGACGTCGGAGGGGATGGGCGCGGTCACCGACGTGAGCCCGCCGTCGATGAGGTAGAAGAAGCCGCCATCCGGGAGGAAACCGTATGCGGAAGACGTCGCGACCGGGACGAGTGGCTGAGTGCTCGGCACGATGTTGTAGAATTCTCCGCCCGGGAACTCTGCGGCGATGGCGGGAGCGAGGCTCTTCAAGCTCGCGATGTACGTCGCCGAGCTCGGGTCGGGCGAGAGCTGCGACACGTTCTGGTTGTAGGCGTACGTCGGGGAGAAGAGCGGGCAGCCACCGAACGTGGGGCCGTTCGCCGAACCGCTGCCCGAGCCCGCATCCCCGGCGCTCTCCGTAACGCTACCGCTGCTCGAGCCGCTGCCCGACCCGGAGCTCGCCTCCTTCTTCACCGATGCGTCGCTCTCGTGACCCGCATCGGTCCTTCCGGCGTCCGTGCGAAGGGCGGACCCACCGTCGCCCCTGGTCCCTCCGCTGGTGCTGCACGCGGCGAGAACGAGGACGAGAGAGGTCGCGGCCGCTGCGCGGCGTCTGGAGGTGCTCACCGCGCGAGCGTATCCTACGTCGCACACGAGGTGCTCGGCGAGCGCAGCGGCAGCCGGGAGGATCGACGCGATCGCTCAATCCGGCCGACTACTCCACGGGTATTGGAATCGGAACATGTTTCTCGGGCGCCAGAAGCGCCCAGACCCCGAACCCGAGGAACGCAACCCCAACCGCGCCGAGCGCTGGAAAAACGCTGTACGCGACAGCAGGTTCCGGATGCGGCGGCTGGCTGTAGGCCGACGCGATGCAGGCCGCGAGACCTCCGAGCTCGAGGCCGCCGACTCCCACGAGCACGCCTCCGACCACGCGGTCCCGACTCACGACTACCTCGGCGCGGAGTATGTTCCGTGCGGGGATGCCCACCGTGAGATGGCCGAGCTCGACGTGCGGGCGCCGGCCACGGTAGAGGCCGATGTCGACCTGGACACCTGTCGGATCGACGCGAAGTCGCCCCTCGTCGAGGTGGCGGTAGACCCACCAATAATCGAGCGGGAGATCGACGAGACCGTCCGGGCGGACCAGCGTATACCCCGGGGGTGTCGCGACGATCCCTCCGCTCGGCGACGCAGACACGGTGACGTCGTGCTCGACGCGAGCCGCGTTCAAGAGGCGAAACGTGTGACGGGCCTGGGACGCCCCGTCGCTCGGAGGACGACGCCACGGGGCCCCAGGCCCCGCGGAGGGAGCCACGTCGATGTCGCTCGGGTCGAGGAGGACGATCTCGCCGACCCGGTATCTGTCTCGGGGTTCGCGTCGCGCTGGCTCGAGTCGGGACGTCCGCTTCACGTCCTCATCAACAACGCGACGTCGAAGCCGTCAAAGGAGGTCGTTCGTGATTCACGAGGCTACGAGCAGCAATTTGCGACCGGTCATCTCGGTCACTTCCAGCTCACCCTGGCCCTCCTTCCGGCTCTGCGCGCCGCGGGTGGAGCGCGGGTCGTGAACGTGTCTTCTGGGGCGCAGCGCTTCGGCCAGATCCGCTGGGACGACCTGCACTTCGCCGCGGACTATTCGCCGACAGCCGCGTACGCGCAGGTGAAAAAGGCCAACGTGCTCTTCGCCGTGGAACTGGATCGCCGCTGGAAGGCGGAGAAGATTCGCGGCTATGCCGTCCATCCGGGCGTCATCATCCACGCGAACACCACGGTGGCGCCCGAGGCGCTACGATCCATGGGGCTGCTCGATGAGTCCGGAAAGCCGATCATCGACCCGGAGCACGGAAAGAAGACGCTCGCGCAGGGTATCAGTACGATCGTGTTCGCGGCCACGAGCCCGCTGCTCGACGGGCTTGGCGGTGTTTATCTGAAAGACAACGACATCTCGCGGATTGACGACGAGCTGACGCCCCTCACGGCCGACAGCATCCCCTCCGAGGTGTCGTCGAGCTCGATCGATCCGCATGCGGCAGAGCGCCTCTGGGAGGTGAGCGAACGTTTGCTGCGCGCGTGAGCCGTTGGCCGAGACGACGACGACGGAGGCGAACGCCCGCGAGCACGGCGTCGGCCGATAAGGTCCCCTCGCGAGTGCACACGCGCCACGCACGCGGCATGGAAGTGCCCCTTACGGTCGCCCACGATCTCGATCGTCAGCGAGTCCTCCATCGTCTCGACCTTGCCCCTCGTCGGACAGCGCGGACGACGAGGCTCCGTCTCCGAGCCGCCGATGCCGTGCTGACGCTCGTCGGTCACGGCATCGACCCTCGAAGGTCTGCCATTCCCCCTCGTCCACGAGCCGGTGCGGTCGAGGCGTCGCTCGGCTTTGCGCACGATGATCCCGTTCGTTCCCCAGTAGACGTACGCCGAGGCGAACACGAGCGTGGAGGAGAGCTCCTGCCCCGTGACGAGCAGCTGGGCGGGCCGCTGCTCAGGGGAGGCGGTAGATGTCCACCGCAGTGTCCGAGCTCGGGTTCACGCACTGCATGTAGATCTCGTCGCCGTCGATCTGCGGCGGGCCTGCCGCCGTGGCGCTCGCAGGGACGCTGCCGAGCGCCATCGGGACGAAGGGTGCCATCGTCGACGCGCCATACACCGTGAGACCGCCGTTAGTGAAGACGACGAAGTCGTCGGTCGCGGCGAGTTGTAGGACGGCGCCGTCCGCCAGGTATGTCGCGCTCAACGTCCCGAGCATCTCGGGAGTGAACACGCCGGTCTTCGTCGAACGAAGCACCGACGCGCCATCGATCCAGTAGGCGTAGCTGGCGCTGAACGTCAGGGAATCGGCGGTCGTCAGCGGCGTGCTGACCATCGTGACGGGGTCGACGCGCCTGAGCATGCCGTCGACCCATGCGTAGACGAAGCCGGAGTCTGGCGTCGATCGCGATGAAGATCGGGATGCAATCGAGGTCCGTCGAGCTCGAGAGGTCGGAGACGAGCTCCAACCCGCAGTGGCCCGGCGGGCACGGGCCGGCGCTTCCATCGGCCCCGCCGTCCCCTGATGCTCGCCGTGTCCGAAGCGGAGGGTGAGCGCCTCTTCGAGCTCGTCCTCGTCATAGCTGCGTGCCCGGAGCGCCACGAGAGTCTCGGCAACGTCCGAGCTCTCCGACATGCCGCTGCCATCGCTCGGGCCGTACGCCCCTTCGAGGGACGTCCAGTCGACGGCCCAGACCTCGGGCCCGCCTGCGGCAGGGTGCATTCTGTTCGTCATCGGAGCTTTCTGGGAGCGATCTGACGCTATTGGAGGACTCGCATGGCCGGGAGCACCGGGAGGGCGAGCCCCTCAGGGACAATCCGGCGCCCCGGGCCGACATACCGTGGCATGCGCGATGCGGTCGAGCCGGAAGTGGCGCCGCTCCTGCGTCCCTAGGTCGACCGCGTCGAGGCGCGTCTCGTGCCGATCCATGACCACCGCCTCGATGCGGACGCGCCGCGTCGTCTGTACGTGGTCGCCGTCGACGTACGTGATGCGAAGCGGCTGCTGCTCGAACCAGGCGCGCTCGACCGCCTTGCGGACCGAGCTCTTGCACGGCAAGGACGGTACACCGAGGAACAGGAGCTCGCGGAGGCGCGCGAGGAGCTCACGTTGCGCGGACATCGAGAGAGCGGAGCGTAGCTTGTCGAGCCCCGACTCCACGGTGTCCGTGAACGGGAGCAGCCGCGTCGCGATGGCGTGGCGACCCAGCGCCACGAGAAGGGCCGCCTCGCGCGCCGTGAAGTTCACGGGAGGCAGGCTGTAGCTCCGATCGAGCGCGTAGCCGCCTCCGCGGCCTCGCTCGGCCCCGACAGGCAGCGAGGCGTCCCGAAGCGCGTCCAGGTCGCGGTAGATCGTGCGGACGGTGACCTCGAACCGCTCGGCGAGGACCTCGGCCGTGACGCCGGTGCGGCGGCCGCGAAGGTACTCGGCGATGGCGAAGAGACGCTGGGTTCGTCGCATCGGACAAACCTGACATACCGCTGACAGTGCACGGGTTCAACGTGCCTCCCGTCGACTCAACGACGCCCATCGAAAGGACCGCCATGCGCCTCTACCACCACCCGATGTCCTCCAACTCCCGCCGCGCCGTCATGACTGCCGTGCACCTCGGGGTAAAGGTCGAGCTCGTCCTCGTCGACCTCTCCAAGGGAGAGCAGCGAAAGCCTGAATTTCTTCGCTTGAACCCCAACGGGCACGTCCCTGTCCTCGACGACGGCGGCTTCGTCCTCTGGGAGTCGAACGCCATCATGCAGTACCTGGCGGACAAGACTCCCGGGCAGACGGTGTATCCCCAGGAGCTCCAGGCCCGCGCGGACGTCAACCGCTGGCTCTTCTGGTCCGCGCACCACTGGGCGCCGTCGATCTCGATCCTGGGCTGGGAGAACTTCGTCAAGCAGCTCATCGGCCAGGGCCCACCGGACCCGGTCATGGTCAAGCGCGGAGACGGGCTGGTCACGGAGCTCGCGGGCATCCTCGACGCTCACCTCGCGGACAAGTCGTGGGTCGCGCAGGGCAAGCTCACGCTCGCCGACCTGGCCGTGGCTGCACCGCTGATGGCCATTGTCCCTGCCAAGCTCCCCGTGGCGGGCTACCCACACCTTCTCGCGTGGTTCGAACGGGTGCAGGCGCTCGACGCCTGGAAGAAGACGAGCCTGTAGTCGCTCGCCGCGAGGGGCGGGCCGGGAAGACATCCGACGCGTCGCTGACGGACGGGGGCTGCAACCCGATGGAAGCGTGTGAAGCCAGCGGATGTAGCTGCGGGTTCATCGAGACGTGCGTCGACGGCCAGTGGCAGTGCAGCTGCAGCGACTGCCCGCCGACGCTGGTCGACTCCGGGAACCGCTGCAAGCCGACGCTGCCGCCGGGCTGCGAAGGCGTGGCGACCATCCCCGCGTCCTGCTTCGACGCAGGGCTTCCATACACCGACAGCGGGGCGTTCTCCGGCACGGAGTGCGTGGCGCTCTGCGGCAGTGGCGCGGAAGCCTGCTACGTGATGCCCGCATCCGACGGCGGGGTCGAGAGCCTTGTATGCGGCATGCCCTGTTCCGCGGGGCGCGCGTTCGCGGGCATGCAGCGCCCCAGACGTCGAGGTCAGGTCTCGCCCGTCGCGCGCTACTTCGCCCAAGCGGCCTACCTCGAGGCGTCGTCCGTCGACGCGTTCCGCGTCCTCGCGCGCGAGCTCGCCGCGCACGGCGCGCCGCCCACGCTCGTCCGCTCGGCCAACGCAGCGGCGAGGGACGAGGCGCGCCACACGCGCATGACGCGGACGATCGCGCGTCGCTACGGACCGTGCCCCCTCCCGCGACGCGCGGCGAAGCGGGACACCCGCCCGCTCGAGGCAGTCGCGCTCGAGAATGTGATCGAGGGGTGCGTCCGCGAGACGTTCGCGGCGCTCGTCGCGTACCACCAGGCGGAGATGGCGCACGACGCCGACGTGCGTGCGACGATGGCGTCGATCGCGATCGACGAGACCCGCCACGCGGCGCTCGGCTTCAGAGTGGCGAGGTGGGCAGACGTGCGGCTCTCGCCAGACGCGCGCGAGCGGGTGCGCGCCGCTCGTCGCGCGGCGGTGCAGACGCTGCGCGACGAGCTCGCGCGCGAGGTGCCGGCGTCGCTCGTGGAGGTGGCGGGGCTCCCCGACGCGAGGTCGGCAGCATGCATGCTGGCGGTGCTCGAGACGACGCTCTGGTCGTGACGAGCGTGGCGCTCTCACCTCCGTCCGCACGCCCAACCTGACCGTCACGGAGCCGGAGCCTGGCACGTGCGCCGTCGGTGGCGCGAACGCGCTGCGGGGGCGCCGGTGAACGATCGGAAGAGACCGTCGGACGAACGTCCCGAGCGCGGTCGCCGACGTCAGCCTGATGACAACCGCCAACGACTTGTCGCCGCGCGTCGCTCCAGTCCGCCTTGATCTCGCGTGAAATAGCCTCGGTACGGCGGTTGCTAAGCCGTCCTTGGCACCACGACGAGTCGCGACATCACGCGGCGCGAGGCGGGCGCCTTCCACAAGCAGATCTCGAGAGGCCGTCGCATGTCGAACGGTGGCGCGAAGTATTATCGGCACGGGCGTGCGCTACGGGGGTCCGCGAGGGCGGCCGGCGTCGCGTTGACACTTCTGTGGGCGAGTCGGTCCCACGCGCAGCCGAGCGCGACACCGCCCACGGTCACCGATCCGACGCCGCAACCCGTCGCGGCTCCTGCCACGATGGCCGCGCCCGTCACCCCCACGATCGAGGCGACATCAGCCGGCCCACCGAAGGATGCGTCTCCTCCATCCGTGGCGAGCCCGCCCGCAGCAGCCGTCTCCTTCGGAAGCGACCCGTTCGCCGCAATCTCCGCCGCGACCGACCTGACGCTCAAGCTCTATGGGGACACCGGCCTCGCGGTTCGAGACGCATCTGGCCAACCGTGGACGACCTACACGTCGAACGCCAACGTCTATGCCCCGAACGTCAACTTCGGGTTCTTCGCCACGCGGCTCGACCTCTTCGGATCCGCGAGCGTGGACCGACTGAGCTTCCTGACCGAAATCATGTTCGAGGGGATCAAGAACGGTATCGGCGTGGACGTCGAGCGCCTCCAGGTAAGCTACCTCTTCGGTGACTGGCTCCGCATCACGGCAGGGCGAAAGCACCTCTCGTGGGGCTACTACAACGACACGTATCACCACGGGAATATCTTCGAGCTCACGACCGGCCGCCCCTACAGCGTCGACTTCGAAGACTCCTTCGGCCTCGTCATGGCACACCTCATCGGGGTTGCCATCGACGGCACTTTTCGGGTCGGCAAAACCAGCATCCGCTACGACGCGGAGGTTGGCAACCCGCGGACGGCGGACATCACTGCGGTGCCGGTGCAATACGCAGAGGACGGCCAGCCGACGGTGAACGCGCGACTCCGATGGATGCCGATCGACGACCTCATTCTCGGGATCAACGGCATGCGCGACGTCATCCCTACGCTCGCCTCGGGCACCGCCGGGATCGCCGCGCGGCCGGAGACCGAGGAGCTCGTGTTCGGTGCGCACGCCGTCTACACGGAGCACCATCTCCTCATCGACGCCGAGGGGTTCGCGATGAAACACAACCCGAACGGCGCCGAATCGACGAGTATCTACGGGGCGTTTGCGGAGCTCGGATACACCTTCGGAGCGTTCACGCCCTACGTAAGGCCGGAGTTCATCCGGTTTCCCGCCAGTCGAGACCTGGTGTTCCAGTATCTCGCGGCGGACCCGGAAGGGCAGATTGTCGGCTCGAGCTCCCCTTATACCGGCGTCCAGAACTTCTTCGACCTCCGCGTTGGCGTCAAGTGGATGGCCCTGCCTCAGCTCGCCCTCAAGCTCGAGGGTGACCGCCTCGGTCGAGACGGCCTGCACCAGGAGGTCGCGACCGTGAAGGTCGCGTTTGGCTTCTGATGCGCCCCAGGACGCTAGGCCTCGTGGGTGCGCTCACCGTCGCGGCGCTATCCCTCGGCCCCCTCGCCGACGCGGGTGAAGAGTTCAACGTCGTCGTCAACCAGAAGAATGGCGTGGCCTCACTCTCGGTTTCCGACTTGAAGCGCGTCATCTCCGGCGGCACCAAAGTCTGGGACGGCGCTGGTGTCGTTCAGCTCGGGCTCATCCCGAGCGATGTTCCGGAGACGCGCTACCTCGCGAGGCTCCTGGATACGACTCCCCCCGAGCTCCTGGGCCTCCTGCAGCATCAGGTGTTCAAGGGGGAGCTGAAACGCCCGGTGATCCTCCGCACAGCGGCCGATTGCGTGGCGTTCGCAGCGGGAAATTCCGGCGCCATCTGCATCTCCGCGAGCGGCGTGCCCGTGCCCGCAGGCGCCCGCATCGTGCCGATCAAATGAGCGTTCGTCGCGTCGTGCGGGGCGTCGTGGCGTTCGCCCTCACCTGGCAGTCGCTGGCATGTCAGCCGGCGCTCGGCCCCGTGTCCGCGGGCCTTCTGTCGTCCGAGGGTACCTTCACGGACGAGACGGGCCGAGCGGTGAGCCTCGAGAGCTTTCGAGGCTCGCCGCTCGTCGTCACCGCGATTTTCACGTCGTGCACCGTCCGGTGCCCTCTCACGGTGCAGAAGCTCCACGAGGTCGATGACGCCTTCGGGCGCGCGGGCGTGCGTGTGCCGATCGTCATCCTGACGCTCGACCCGCACACGGATACCATAGAACGCCTTCAGCGCTTCAAGGCCGAGCGCAAGCTTCCGGATCACTGGCACCTGATTCGCGGCAGCGACCGCGACACGCAGAGCCTGGCCCGTAAGCTTCTCGTCCACGCGGCGTACGACGTCGGGCACATCGATCACGACGTCCGCATCGCGGTCCTCGATCGTGACGGGAAGCTCACGCGAAGCTTCTCGGGATGGTCGTTCGATGCGGGGTCCGCGGTCGTGCAATGAGCTCGACCCGATTGGCGCGCCGGCGCAAGCAATGCGCAAGTTCCTAATGTCGGGACCGTCCGGACCGTTCATCCCACCGGGGGCCATGGCGTACCCCACCTCCAGGACCCATGAAGATCTCTCTCAAAGCAAAGATGTCCGCGGCGTTCGTCCTTGTCACGATCGTCGGCATCATGATCTCCGGCATTCTCGTGGACCGAAACATCCGCGCGGCGATGCTGACGGCATACGAGGATCGCCTCTCGTCCGAGACGACCATGCTGGGTCAGATGACGGCGAACGCGCTCTTCGGCGACATTGACCCGAGCGACACGAGCCTCCGTGACTCGGTGAGGACGCTCGGGGCTGCCGTGCACACCCAGCTCAGCGTCATCGCCAAACAGGGGGCCGTCGTGGCGGACTCCGAAGCCGAAGATCCGGCGGCTCTTGGCTCCCAGGCGGCCGCGCCGGAGATCGCCGGTGGAGCGAGGGACGGGCTCTCCATCCGAGACGGGCGGATGTACGTCGCATCGGCCATCGTACGTGACAACGCGACGCTCGGCTTTGCTCGAAGCTCCGTTCCGATGAGCGAGGTCATGGCCTACGTCGCGGCGGTTCGGAGTCGGGTCGCGGTGGGCTCGCTCGTCGCGCTCGTGGCAGCGATCGTGCTCGGGCTCCTTTTCTCGGCGCGCATCGTGAGGCCCATCAAGGCCCTCGCGGAAGGGGCGCGGCGCGTTGGCGGCGGAGACTTCGGCCACTCGATCGAGATCGCGAGCAGCGACGAGCTCGGAGAGCTGGCGCGGGCGTTCAACGAGATGACGAAGAACCTTCGACAGACGGTGGCGCTCCTGGACGCAAGGAACCACGATATGCGCCTCGTGATGGACAACGTCCGTCAGGGCCTCTTGACGATCGATCGAGATGGCGTGATGTCCGCCGAGCGCTCGGCCGTCGTCGACACCTGGTTCGGCCCGTCGGCCAGCGGCGCCCGGTTCGTCGACTGCGTGCGCCGCGTCGACCCCGAGGCCGCCGAGTGCTTCGAGGTGCAGTGGGAAGAGCTCCTCGAGGGCGCATTGCCCAGGGCGCTCTTGCTCCACCAGCTCCCGAAGTCGCTCCACTCCGGCGATTCGCACTTCGACCTGGCCTACACCGCCATCACGGGCGGAGACGACGTGATCACCCGGCTGCTCGTCGTGGTGAGCGATGTCACGGCGCGACGCGCCGCCGAGCAGCGCGAAGCCGAGCAACGAGAGATTGCGTCGATCTTCGAACGCATTCTCCAGGACAAGCAGGGGGCGCTCCGGTTCGTGGCAGACGCGGAGGGGCTCATCAAGGACCTCACGGCGGAAGCGCGGCTCCCGCTTCCAGAGATCAAGCGGACGCTCCATACCCTCAAGGGCAATGCGTCGATCTACGGAATGCAGCGCCTCGCCTCGCTCTGCCATCGGATCGAGAGCACGATGGCCGACGCTGCAGGAGATATCAGCCCGGCCGATCGGACAGCGCTCGCGGCGTCGTGGGCTCATACCGCGTCGCGCCTTTCGACCTTCCTCGACGACAAGAGAGGCGGCGTCACGGTCGATGACGAGGAGTATGCCCAGCTGGTCCGCTCACTCCTCGACGGGACGCCGCGCGCCGATCTCGTGCGCCACCTTCGCGACTGGAAGCTGGAGCGAGCGCGCGACCGGCTCGAGCGATTTGCGGAGCAGGCGCGCGATCTCGCGCGTCGTCTGGGCAAGGGCGACCTCTCTGTAGACGTAGAGGCCGGCACGCTCCGTCTCCCCGCGGTGGACTGGAGCCCGTTCTGGGGTGCGTTCACTCACGTGATCCGCAACGCGGTCGACCACGGTATCGAGTCTCCCGTGGACCGGAAGGCTCTCGGAAAGCCGGAGAGCGGTCGGATCCGGCTGAGCGCGAGCCGGGCCGCGGGCTCCGTTCTCATCGAGGTCTCCGACGACGGCGGCGGCGTCGACTGGGAGCGCGTCGCCGAGAAGGCCCGGAGAGCAGGGTTGCCCACCGCCCGAGAGGAAGACCTGGTCTCGGCCCTTTTTGCGGAGGGCGTGTCGACGCGCGACTCGGCTTCGGAGACGAGCGGGCGCGGTATCGGTCTCGGCGCAGTGAAGCAAGCCTGCGAGAAGCTCGGCGGTCGCGTGACCGTCGACAGCATCAAGGCGCGCGGGACCGCGTTCCGCTTCCACTTGCCCCTACCGGATCTACGGAAAAGCTTTGCTCCCATCACCAGTCTCGCGCCGTCCGCGGCCGAATAGATCCAAGGAGAGTCCATGGCCAAGAAGATACTCGTCGTCGATGATTCTGCGCCGGTGCGGCAGCAGGTAGGGCTCGCGCTCACGCTCGCGGGGTACAGAGTCGTCGAGGCCTTCGATGGCCAGGACGGCGTCGAGAAGCTGGTCGCCAACGCGGACGTGTCGATGATCATCTGCGACGTCAACATGCCGCGCATGACCGGACTCGACTTTCTCGCGAAGGTCGGCGGCGCGGTCCCCGTCGTGATGCTCACGACCGAGGGGCACGCAGATCTCAAGAAGCGGGCCAAGGCGCTCGGCGCGAAGGGCTGGATCATCAAGCCGTTCGTGCCAGAGCTACTCATCCAGACGGTTCAGCACCTGACCGGAGGATGATATGTCGACGACCCTCACGAGGGTGCGCACGGCGGTCCTCGAGGAGCTCGCGGGCTGCGCGGAGCATGTTTGCGCGCTGACTGCCGACGCGACCGCCCTGAGCGAGCGCGAGGTCATCGCGGCGGGGACGCGGATCGGAGAGCTCGGTCAGCAGGCGCGCGCCAGCCTCGAAACGATTGACCAGCTCTCGCGAGAGTTCGGCTCGACCAAGGTCGAAGGGCGCGCCTCGCTCGAGGCGGCCGTCCACGCCCAGACGGTCGCGCTGAAGTCGTTCGTGACCGCGCTCAACGAGGCTCTCGCGCTCCAGGGTCAGGCGACCGGAGGGATCATGGAAGTCGCCCGTCAGATCGGGAAGCTCGTGGATGGCATCGGCGCGCTCTCCACGGATATGGGGATGCTGTCGATCAACGCGCGCATCGAAGCGGCTCGATGGGGCTCGCAAGGAGCGGCGTTCGGCGTGGTCGCGTGCGGAATGCGCGAGCTGACAGGGGAGGTTCAGCGTGTGAACGGCAGGGTCGGAGACCTCGCCGCAACGATCGGGTCACTGGCCAACCGTCTCGCCGACAACGACCGGGCCATGAGAGCTCTCGGCACCGAGCTCGAGACGGAAGTGTCCGCGCGTGTCGAGGAGCTCCACGGCGCCTACCGGGCCACGCAGCGGTCCGCCGTGACGGCCGCGAGCCTCGGTACCGATCTCGCCGAGCGTATCATGGTGTTCTCGAGCGCCACGCTGACGAACCTCCAGTTTCAGGACCGACTGTCGCAAACGTTCCGCGAGATCGACGCGTTCGTGGGTCGCTCGCGCGACTTCGCAACGGTCATCCTCACGCGCGTCGAGGAAGCTGGCGACTCCGCCGATGTCGACGCGGTGGTCCACGAGGCTCGCGAGCGAGCCGGCACCGGAGTGCTTCGCATCAGCCGCGAGAGCGAGCTCTCGTCTACCGATCGCGGCATGCAAGCGGGCGTCGTGGAGCTCTTCTGAGCCAATCGCGCCTCGACGAGTCGGCCCGTGACGGTCTCACTTCGACGATGCTGGCGACCCCCCGGGAGGACCCGAATTGACGAAGAAGTCGCTCATCGGCTGCGCGGACGCGGCGTTGAGGAGTCGCGGCAAGCCGAACGCGTCTTCGATCGTCGCGAGCAGGTTGTAGTGGCCGTTCTGCGTCGAGCTGACGTAGCCGCCGCTCTTGGCCAGCGGGGAGATGAAGAACATCGGGATCGGGTTGTCGGTGCTCTGCGTCAGGCCGCCCGAGAGGTCGTCCTCGTCCCAGACGATGACGAGAAGCCCCGCCCCACCCGGTTGCCAAGGTGCCGACGCCAGGATTGCCGGCACCTGAGACGACAGCCACTGGTCCCCGTTTGCGTAGTTCCGAGAAGACGCTGGAAACGGGTTGTGCATGTCATGGATGAGGTTCGGTGCGATGAACGAAAAGTTCATCGGGTTGCTCGCCAGGTCAGTGGCGAAGTTCGAGTAGTCCACTACGTTCGCGGCGCAGCGCGAGCTCATCTGGATGTCGTCGTAGTAGAGGAACGGATTGTGGCGCGCGGCGTAGCTCAGCGAGGAGCTGTCCGTCACGTTGCACGCGCTTCCCATACCCTCGCCATAGTCGCGCCACGTCAGGCCTTTGGCCTCCAGGTCGTCGGCGACGTTGCGGGCGCTGATCGGGCAGCCGCAGTTTCCAAGGGGAATGCCCGCCACGACGCAGTTCAGAGCGCCGCAAGACGAGCCCGTCGGATGGCAGTCGCAGAAGAGCTTGTTGGCGATCTGGTCGCTGCCGATGCCTTGCGGGTCGCCCGACGTGAGCGCGATGTAGTTGCGCAAGCTCGGATGGGTGACGCCGTGATAGTTCGAGCTCGTGGCCCAGGTCTGGCCGAGACCGTCGAGGTACGGCGTATTCCCCGCGGCTTTCAGCGTCGGGAGCGTCGTGTTCTCCATCATGATGACGACGACATTCGAGAACTTCGGCACGCCCGTCGGCGAGAAGCACACGCTCGTACCGTTCGCCGCACCGCACGTGAAGCCAGTGGGGCAAGTGCCGCAGGTCGCCGCCGCGAACGTCTGGCCACCCATGGTGAAGCCCGTCACGAGCGGCACACTCGTCTGCGAGACCAGGGTCACCGGGGTGCCACCCACCAGTCCCCCGCCGTCGGCGGAGGTGAGGGAGCCACCCCCGGAATCCGTCGCACCAGCCTCGCCGGCGTCGTTGCTCGTGCTCGCCTCGTTTGCCACGCCCGCGTCCACCCCGGCATCACCGCCCCCGTCCACGCCTCCGTCAGTGCCGCCATCCACGCCTCCATCCGCACCTCCGTCGCCGCCCGTCAGGCCACCGCCGAGCGGGCGCAGACGCGCCGCCTCGGCCGAGAGAGTCGCCGTCGTGACGGCCGCGAAAGGGAGCGACGTGGTCTTGCCGGTCTTGGTGCTCGTGAACGCGATCGCGTCGAATGAAGCGCTGAACGCGTAGGTGCCGCTCTCCTCGCAGGTCGCCTGCGCGCCAGGGCACGGGCCGCTCGGACGCGTCCAGTAGTGCGTGGTGTCGACGAAGGTGACGATCGACAGCGATCCAGCCGTGGTCGCGGCGTACTCGCCCGCGAGTCGCTCCGGAGAGGGCGCCGATCCCTGCGACGAACACCCGGCCCACATCGCCGCCGCGAAGCCGGAGATGGCGCCGAGGTACCGGATTCCGATCTTCATGGTGGTCCTTTTGTGAGGCCTATTTTTAGGGGAGAGTGCGGCGCACGCCGCGGCCAGCGCGATGGCGACGCGGTGCGGCTGCGCCGTCCGCACTCCGTGCATCTACCACGGACGTCGCGTCAAGCTCGCACGTCGCGATGTGACAAAGGTCGCATCCGATGCTCGCGCTCGTCGTCGAGGTTCCGCCGCGGATGGGAGGTATTTCGAAGAGCCGGTATTCGGGCGGACGGTTCGTTTCGGTGCGCCCCTCGACACACTTCAGACTTCGCAGCATGCGCGCCTCGTGTGTTTACGCACCGTTGTGCGCCAAGGCGTGCACTACCGTGCTGTGTCCGAGAGTCACGTAGTGGTCGGTGCCTTCCCAGCCCGATTCGAAGCAGCGTGTGAAGTCGATGACGGAGTGAGCTTCGAGCTCGACGGAGGTGAAAATGACGCGCCAGATGTCGAACCGGCCGCGCTCGGCGGCCCTGTCGCATGGAGAGCGCCAGCCATCGAATCCGTACCGAAGTGTGAACGGTCGGCGGTCCTCGATGGCGATGCTTCGCCCCGCTGCCAGTTTGGTGAACGCGGCCTCTGTTCGCCAGTGCCATCTCTCGGCCGCGCGAGGCACGGAGTATCGAGCCTCGACGGCTTCGAGGAGCTCGATAGGCCTTTTCGACTCCAGGGCGACGAACAGCTTCAGGAACTCGGCGTGCGCCCACAGGAGCGGCATGGCGCTCCCTGTCGGTCGTCCGGCGACGAGCCCGCGCGCCGGCACAGGTGCCGCGTCCCACACCTGTTCGGGAAGGAGTCCTCCCGCGCTCGCGCACCGCAGCATCGTCTCGAGGTACAGCAATGGCTCCTCCCCCAGCGCCAGCGCAAGGTGTCCACGCTCTCCCGTCAGGATCGGCCAGAGCCGCCCGACGCCGTTGCCATCGAACGCCGAGCCGTCGGCCTTCTCTCCGTAGCCATCCTCGTTGTAGCGACGGAACACAGGCCCCGACGGGGTCTCGACGCGCAGGAGCGTGTCCGCGACCTTTACGGAGTCGCGAATGCGCGGATCGTGAGCGTCGCGCAGACCGAGTCGCGTGAGATACGAGAAGTCCATGCTCACGAGCGCCGACGCCGCGATCGTCTCGCCGTGACGGTTGCTCAGACGAACTCGCCCCGTTTGCACGCCTTCGACCTCTCTCGGCGACAGCCGGACGTAGTAGCCGTCGACTCCGTGGAGCCTCGCGATTGGCGTGCCGGTCACGAAGCAGAACGCCTCCAGCCGCTCGTTCCAGTCATCCGCGAGACCGAGCACATAATCGCGTTCGGAGGGCTCGAGCCAGACCGCACCCGCAACGAGCGCCGCGATCGCCACGGCGAGAGTGAACGGGCTCGTTCCCGCTGTCTCCTCCCAACGATCCTGGTCAGTCGTCGGGCCGGTGCGGGCGACGAACGCCAGCGCTCGTTCGACCATCGATCGCGTTCCGTCGAGCTCGGCGGCTCCGAGCTCGCGAAGCTTTGCCGCGAGCAGCACCGGGAACGCCGCTTCGTCGAGCTGCACACCGCGCCAGAACGCGACTCCGCTCGGGTAGTAGTTCTGTGTCCAGTGGCCATCCGGTCGCTGCGTCGAGATGAACCCCGCGAGCACGCGCGCAGCATCCTCGGTTTGCTTGGCGGCGAGCAACGCGAACGCCGCGAGCGTGGCGTCGCGTGGCCACACGAGGTGGTAGCCGCCGAGGGTGTCGGTGCTGTTGCCCCACGGGATGCTGAGGCTCGCGACGAGCGCGCCTGGGTAAGCGCGATCCTCGTGGACCTTGAGCATCGCTGCGCTCACACGCGCCTGCCGTGCGAGCGGATCCAAACCGGGCGGCAGGCGCAGGGTGCTCCCCCAGGCCTCCCAGCCCTCCCGGAACAGCTGCCGTGCCGCAGGGAGCCCTTCGGCCAGGCTTGCCGTCGCGAGGGATCGCGCGCCCTCGGGGGTCTCGGCGAAGCCGAGCGCAAGGACCCCGCTGGCTCGCTCCAGCTGGCACGTGAGGGCCACAGTTCCGTGCTCCGCGCGCGGGAACGACCATGTAAGCTTCCGATGCTGGGTGAGGTCCTGCCATCCGTCGGACGCGCCGACGAACCCGGCGCTCATCCGTGCCAGCGGCGCATTCGAGAGCAAGGCCAGCGCTCGATTGCCACGCTGCGCCACGAGCGCACGGCCGTCGACCCAGGCAGTGTTGTCTCGCCCAGTGCCGCCCATGTGCGGCGCGACGACGACGACCAGGTTGTACGGCCCCTCGAGATCGAAGGACACGAGGAGGACGTCCCGGAGCGGATCCGGCACGACCTCGAGCGTGAGGCGGTAGTCGCGGCCGGCGTGGACGATGGTCAGCAGCGGGACGCTCGCCGCCGCGGTGCGGAGCTCGTAGTCGCAGGCGCGCTTCAGGTCGACGAAAGTGTCGTCTCCGACCAGATAGAACGTGAGGTCTCGAATCTGAGGTTCACCCGTGGAAGGCCAGAAGACCTCATTGATGACGCCGTGCCCGATCGTCACCCAGAGGCGCGCCGGGCCCAGCGCCGTCGTCACGAAGTCCTTGTCGCTGCTCGACCACGTCGGCGCCATCCCGGGCGCCCCGAACGCATGCTCGTTCATGGATTAGTCTCCTCGCGAGCGGCGGACGCTCATGGGCGGACGATAGTACGTCTCGTACTTCACGGTCTTGATGACGTTGTTGCTCACAGCGGGGGAGCACCTTCACGCAGCCGCGTGTTCGCCATTCGCCGGCTGCGCAGCGTGATGTTGGGGGCGCCCAGACCATACGCTTGTGCCCCTCGGCGAGCGGGGGATCGGGCCGCGTGATACCCTCGCGGAATGGATTCGGGGGCGCAGACGCTCGAGGACGCGTCGAAGCCCGAACCGGATCTCCTGGCAGGCTCGAAGTTCGATCGTTACGTCATCCTCGAGCAAGTCGGCGAGGGGGGCTTCGGCGCCGTCTACGCCGCGTACGACCCGAAGCTCGATCGCAAGGTCGCCCTGAAGGTCCTCCGCTCGTCGGGCAAGGAGTACGAGGCGCGCCTCCTCCGCGAGGCGCAAGCGATGGCTCGCCTCTCTCACCCCAACGTCGTCTCCGTCTTCGATACCGGTATCGTTGGTGATCGGCTGTTCCTTGCCATGGAGTTCGTGCAGGGCGTGACCCTTCGCAAGTGGCAGAAGGCCGCGACCCGCCCCTGGCCGGAGATATTGAAGAAATACCTCGAGGCGGGTCGCGGTCTCGACGCCGCGCACGTCCGCGAGCTGGTTCATCGCGACTTCAAGCCGGACAACGTGCTCCTCGCCGATACAGGCGAAGTCAAGGTGACCGACTTCGGCATCGTGCGGCTGACGAGCGAGGCGAAGCCGGAAGGGATGCCGATGCTCCTCCGAGACCTCCCGTCGCGCCCGAAGGGCCCGCCGCCGAACCCCGACGACGCCGAGGCGACCCTCGACGCGCCGCCCATGCTCGACCTCCCGGCGGTCACGCTCGGCACTCCCGTCACCGAGCTCGGGAGCCTCGTCGGCACCCCCGGCTACATGGCGCCCGAGCAGTACCTCCTCGCGCCGCTCGACGCGCGCACCGACCAGTTCGCCTTCGCGGTCGCCCTCTACGAGGCGCTCTACGGCAAACGTCCGTTCGGCGGCGACAACATTGTCGAGCTGGCTCACGCGGCGCTCGAGGGGAGAGTGCGCGAGGCTCCGAAGACGACCGACGTGCCGGTGCGAGTCCGGCGCATCCTCCTCCGAAGCCTCGAGGCCGAACGCGAGAAGCGCTATCCGTCGATGTCGGCGCTCCTCGCGGACCTCGCGCGCGATCCCGCGCGGGACCGCCGTCGCGTCCTGGTCGTCGCGCTCGGAGTCGTTGCCGTCGTTGGCGTGGCGCTCGGCCTGCAACGCGCAGCGATGTCGCGCGGCACCGAGCTCTGCACCGGCGCGGATGCATTGTCCCGTGAGGTGTGGAACCCGGCGGTTGCCGCAGCGATCGAGAAGTCGCTCGTCGCGACGGAGCTCCCGTTCGCGCAGGACTCGGCCATGCGAACGCGGCGGCAGCTCGACGACTACATGGAGCGCTGGGCCGTGCAGCACAGACAGACGTGCGAAGCGACGCGCGTCCGCGGCGAGCAGTCGGACGTCGTGATGACCGCGCGCATGGCGTGCCTCGAGGACGCGAGGCGAGAGGTGGGGGCGCTCGCCAGCGTGCTCTCCTCGGCGGACAAGGCGGTGGCGAGCCGCGCCGTTGAAGCGTCGCTCGCACTGCCCGGGCTCGAGCGGTGCAAGGACGTGACCTCACTCACGGCGATGGCTCCGGAGCCCACGGGCACGCTGGCGAAGGCGGAGATCGCCGGCGTGCGCGACGGTCTGGCAAAGGTGAAGGCCGAGCTCGAGGCGGGCAAGGTCTCGCAGGCCGCGGATGACGCCGCGCCCCTCGTGCCGCGCGCTCGCAAGACGTCGTACTTGCCGCTGGTCGCCGAGGTGCTGCTCGTCTCGGCAATCGTCAAGGCCGAAGGGGGGACGCGCGACGCGAGCATCGCAGAGGCGACGGACGCGGTGTTCACCGCCGACGTGGCCCGAGCCGACGCGATCCGCGCCGAGGCGGCGACACGCCTCCTCCAGTGGATGACCGACGCGGGCCACAGGCCGGACGCCGAGCGCTGGTCGAGGGTCGCCGAGGCCGCCCTCGATCGAGGGCACGACGACGGAGATGACCGTGTCGCGTGGCTCGTCGCCGGCGCCCTCGCGCTCGAAGACGATGGCAAGTACCGCGAGTCGAGGGACAAGCTCGCGGCCGCGCTGGCGCTGGCTCGTCGCGCCGGGTCGGGGCCTCAGCGCATCGCCGACACCGAGCGGATGCTCGCCGGAAAGCTCGCCGCGATCGGCGACGTCGACGAGGCCCAGAGGCTCGTCACCGAGGCGAGCGAGTCGATCCGGCGGACGGTGGGCGACGAGCACCCCGCGCGCATCCCGTACCTCCTGACGATGGGGTACGTGGCGAGTGAGCGCGCGGACTACAAGGCCGGGCTCGCGAGCACGCGCGAGGCGATCCACCTGGCCGAGCGCATCGCGCCTGATCACATGCGGCTCCCCGTGCTCTACAACAACGAGTCGAACTTCCTCTTCGAGCTGCACGACTACGAGGGGGCCCTCGCGGCGGGCGAGAGGACCGTCGCGACCGCTCTCAAGGTTTTCGGCCCCGACAGTGTGCAGGTCGCGTACGGCTACAGCGCTGCCGGCAACGCGCTCGTCGCGCTTGGTCGGTTCGACGATGCAGCAGCACGCTACGAGCGAGCCGTGGCGATCCACGAGAAGGCGGCCGCGGACGAGCCTGACCTGGTGCAGGCCCTCACGGGGTGGGGCAGGGCGCGGACACGCGCGGGGAATGCGGCGGCCGCCATCCCGATGCTCGAGCGAGCCCTCGCCCTGATGTCGAAGACGCAGCTCACGGGGATGGAGGGGCAGCGCCTCCTCGCGGATGCGCAGCTCGCGCTCGCGCAGGCGCTCTGGCAGTCGGGCTCGCGCGCGGCACGCATCGGGGATCTCGCGCAGGCAGCGCTCGCGACGCAGCGAGCGACGAAGAATGCCGGGGCGGTCACGGAGATCGAGTCGTGGCTGGAACATCGTCCGCCGACGGCTCCCGTCCGGCGTCTCCCGTGACGTCCGGCGTTTCCTCCGGATAGAGTCGCGTCGCCGATGCGTCCTCCCCGTTCCCTGCTCTGCGCCCTCGCGGCTGTCGTCCTCCCGGCGTGCGGCTCGAGGACACCGATCTTCCTGGGGCTCGCCGCGATGGACGCCGGGGTGGAGGCGGCGGTGCCGCCGAAGCCCGACGCGGCCAGGGACGCGGGAATCGACGTACACACGCGTCCGCCGACGGACGCGGGGCCACGGCCGCACGATGCGGGCGCCGACGAGGTGGTCCTCTACATCCCCGCCCAGGGCGCGACGTGGACGTGGACGGGCACGACGTGGGCCGCCCTCGGCGACGGCAGCGAGACGGAGCCACCCGCGCGCGACGTGTCCGCGATGGCGTCCGACGGGCGCGAGATAGTCCTGTTCGGCGGAGAGAACGACACGAACAACACCTTCCTCGGCGACACGTGGGTCTTCTCGAGAGGCGCGTGGGCGATGGCCAGCCCGACGGCGTCACCCTCGGTGCGTGCCGGCCATTCGATGGCGGGGCAGGGTTCGACCGTCGTTCTTTTCGGCGGTCGTGCGACGAGCCCCTCGGCGAACGTACAGAACGACACCTGGGTGTGGGACGGCGCCGCCTGGACGCAGGCGCACCCCGCCGTGTCGCCATCTCCGCGCTCCTTCGCATCGTTCGTGAGCCTGGGCAACGTCGCGATCCTCTATGGCGGCGCGGACCCGAACAGCAACCTCCTCGGCGACACCTGGAGCTGGGACGGGACGGCCTGGACGGAGCTCACTCCGCCCACCTCCCCCCCGCTGAATGGCGGCTCCGCCGCGACGCTGGGAGCCTACGTCTACCTGTTCGCGCCGACGTTGGACGCAACGACCAGCGCGTACACGACGGACACCTGGGCGTTCGACGGCTCCACGTGGACCAACCTCCCGTCCATGGGGCTCGCCCCCCCGGGCCCCACTGGCTTCGGCGCCGCGGCGATCGGGAACCTCGTCCTGCTCTACGGCGGATACTTCGAGAACAGTGACAGCGAGGAGATGAACGAGGACGACACGTTCACGTGGAACGGCACGGGCTGGACCGACCTAGGCACCTTTACCGGCCCCGATATGTTCTCGGGGTATCCGCCGTGCTTGATGAGCACGGTCAGCCACTGACGTCGCGGCCTTCGCGCCGTCGCGACCGCGCCGAAGCGGGCGCGCGCTGACTTAGTGAGCGCGCATCCAGGCGGCGAAGTCGGCCGCGAAGTCGGTTGGCTGGACCATGGTGATCATGTGACCCGCGGCCGTGTAGTCGCGCACCTCGACGAAGCGTTCCCCATCCGGATAGACGACTCCAATCGCGTCGGTCTTCGACGTATCGATCCGTCCGGAGCCGATGGCGGCGCCGAGCGCGGGAGCAAGCGCCGTCGTCGGGACCACGAGATCCCGGAGGCCGTGCGTCAAGAGGGCCGGGACGTCGTGGAGGTTGTCGACGAAGGCGAGCGCTTCTGTGCTCGCGGTTCGCCAGTCGGTGACGGGGGACCCGGTCTCCTTGCCAGGGACGAGCGGAGAGAAGTCGAGGTAGTAGACCTGCCCGCTCGGGAGGGGCCCCAGCGCCGATTCGAGCGCCGCTTCGGAAGGGATGGTCGAGTCGGGGCCGAGGCACTTCCACCCCTTGCTTCGCTCGGCAGGCGCGAGCTCGGGGATGTCGGCGAGAGCGACTCCGAGGAGCGTCGCGGCCGCCGCCGGATCGATGTGCGCGGCGATGGCTTCGGTCTCGCGCTCGGTCTCGAACGCGTTCGTGTAGGTGTAGTTGTAGAGGCTCATGCCGAGGTCGTCGGCGCACGCGCAGGGGCCGGCGCCGGAGCAGCTCTCGCCTGCGCTCATCGCCACGTCGGCCGCGACGGAAGGGTCGAGGCACACCCTGGCGATCGCGTCCGCCTCGGGGCCGCCGCCGACCCACGCCTCGAGGAGGATCTGCCCCGCGAAGAGTGACGCGGAGCGATGGGTCCCGGCGATCGCGGCGGCGAGGGTGGTGTCGGTGTACGGGACGTTGGCCCAGGCGCCGCGCAAGTACGTCAGGATCCACGTGAGACGCACGCCGCCGTAGCTCTCCCCCATCCAGTAGACCGGCCCCTCGAGCTCGGGGTGCGCCGCGAGGAAGGCGAGGGCGACGGAGAGGACGTCCCCGGCGTCGACGTACTCGTTGAAGACCTCCGGGCTGCAGTCTTCGGCCGTGGGAGTCGCGGGGGAGCCCGCGGGAGGAAGGTCGTACGAGTACCCGGACTGTCTGGGGTCGATGTACACGAGGTTCGCGATGCTCGTGAGGGGCGCGGGGTTCGTGGTCACGATGCCCGCGGAGCTCACCCCCGTCGGGCCCGTCCCGAACGCCCGCACGATCTCGGCGGCGTACCCGTTCCAGAGAAAGACGACGGGGCTCGTGCGAGGGTTGGTGGCGGCCGGACGAAAGCTCACGAACATGCGAGCCGTGCTCGTGATGGAGACGGTGTTGCCATGGACCGTGACGTCGCGCGGGGGGACGTCGATGAAGCCTGCGCTCGCGACGATGGCGCCCGCGTCGTTCCCCGCCTCGCCGCGCGTGGGGACCGGAGCCGCCGTGGGTCCCGAAGACGAGCTGCAAGCGACGACGGCGAGCAGCCCGAACGGGAAGGTGATGCACGCCCGGTCGGCGTGCGTCACGAGCGTCCGCCGCGCGACCTCGCGCTGGCGAGCACGCGGCGGAGCAGAACAATCAAGAGCGGAGGTCTTCCGCGCGCGCAGTGGTCCATGCCTCGACCTGGGTTCGGAGCCCCTGATCCGTCACGAAATCGGAGGCGCGCGAGCGAAAATGCCGTCGGTCGCGTGAAGGACGCACGACTATTCTTCCGCGACCAGCTTCTCGCGTATCAACTGCAGCTCACGTCGACGCGCGGCGGTAGACTTCGGGTAGCTCATCTTCAGCTTGTGGAACGTGTCGAGCAGGATCTCCGAGACGATGAGGCGCGCGTTCTCCTTGTCGTCGGCCGGCACGACGTACCACGGCGCATGCTTGGTGCTCGTGGCGCCCAGGCACTCCTCGTACGCCTTCCTGTACTGCTTCCAGAACTTCCTCTCTTCGACGTCCGCGAGGCTGAACTTCCAGTTCTTCTCGGGCTCGTCGATACGCTCGAGGAAGCGCTTTCGCTGTTCCTCCTTCGAGAGGTGAAGGAAGAACTTGATGATTCTCGTGCCGCTCCGGTGCAGGTGGTTCTCGAGGTTCACGATCGACTCGTACCTTCCACGCCACAGATCGTCGCCTGCGAGCAGCTTGCCTGGCAGCCCCTGCGTGCGGAGAATCTTCGGATGGACGCGAGCGATCAGGACCTCCTCGTAGTAGGAGCGATTGAAGATGCCGATCCGGCCGCGCTCCGGCAGCGCGCACGTCGTGCGCCAGAGAAAGTCGTGCTGCAGCTCGGTGGCGCTCGGCTGCTTGAAGCTGAATACTTCACAGCCCTGTGGGTTGACGCCCGACATGACGTGGCGGATGGCGCCGTCCTTTCCCGCCGCGTCCATCGCCTGGAAGATGACGAGCACGGCGTACCGGTCTGAGGCGTAGTGCAGGCGCTGCAGCGAGCTCAGGTCTTCCACCTGCTTCGCCAGCAACGCCTTGTACTCCTTCTTCGACTCGTAGACCGGCTTCGCGAGGGTCGGCCACTCCTGCAGGTCAACCGGCCTGCCGGGTGGCGCCCGGAAGTCGTGCGGCTCGAGCTTCTTCTTCATGGTGCTCCGCTCCCATTTCCGTTCGTGTGTGCACGAGTCTCCCGCTCCGCCTGTAGCCAGTCCTTGTCCGCGCTGCCGTCGCGGCGCTGCTCGTAGAGCTCGTACGCCCGGGCAGCGACCCGCAGCTCGAGGTCGTGAGGGGACTCGCGCTTGGCGAGCAGCGGCGGCTTGCTGGGATCGAAGACGCGATAGGCGAGCAGCTTGATTCGATCGTTCACGAGGAAAAAGGCGAGCGCGTAACCCCAGACGAACGCCGCCCAGCGCCAGCCGATCGGTGCCATGAACACGCCGTAGACCGCGATGAGGGTCGCGATGAGCTGCGTACCCCCGACGGCTATCCACAGGGCCTTCGCGGGCCGTATCGACCAGAAGGGGCCGCGCGTCCGCGTCAGGAAGATCGTGAGATGTCCGGCCACGGAGAGCTTCAAATACATCAGTGTCTGGATGTGAGAGCGGTCCAGATGGAAGACGCGCTCACCGAGATAGAAGAGCCCGAACGCGGCGACGACCCCCGCCAGCCCGAGCACCGTCGAGATCCCGAGCACGAGGCGCATGTTCCAGGCCTCGGGCCTGTCCTCGTAGTGAACATTGTCATAGGCGATCGATAGGATAGCGCCATCGTTGAGGAGCGCGAGCATCACGATCATCACAGCGGTGACGGGGTAGAAGTTGAACACCAGGATCGCGAGCGTCATGAAGAGCAGCACGCGCAGCGTCTCCGCGATGCGATAGATGGCGTAGCTGTTCATACGCTGGAAGATCCTTCGACTCTCCTTGATCGCATCGATGATGACCGACAGGCCGGATGTGAGGAGCACGATGGACGCGGCCGCGCGCGCGGCGTCCGTCGCTCCGGAGACCGCGATGCCGCAGTCGGCCTTCTTGAGCGCTGGCGCATCGTTCACTCCGTCGCCCGTCATCCCGACGATGTGACCGCGCTCCTGCAGGACGTCGACGATGTGAAACTTGTGCTCCGGGAACACCTGGGCGAAGCCATCCGCCTTCTCGACGGCTTCCGCCGAAGCTGCCGACTCGTGGTGCTTCGTGTCGCCGAGGCTGCTCGCGTCGAGGATGTTCGTGCCGAGACCCAGTCGCGCCGCAGTCTCGCGCGCGATGGCGAGCTGATCGCCCGTGACCATCTTCACGCTCACGCCCATCCGACGCGCGCTCGCGATCGTTGCCTTCGCCTGCTCGCGCGGAGGATCGAACAACGGCAAGACGCCGGAGAACATCCACTTGTCGCCTTCATCGGCGCGGGCAACGGCGAGGGAGCGGAAGCCACGCGCCGCGAACGCGTCCACGGCCTTGAGGACGGCGTCCTTCACCTCGCCAGCGTCCGTCGACATCTGGAGGATGATCTGCGGCGCTCCCTTCGCGACCTTGAACTCCTTGCCGTCGGCGTCCTTCACGGTGGCTTCCGTGCGCTTGTGCACGGGGTCGAACGGCTGGAAGTGAATGACCTCGAAGGTCCCCAATGCGTGCTTGTCCCTCACGCCGCCGAGCACGGCGAGGTCGATGGTGTCGTTGTCTTCGGCCCGCGAGGCGAGCGCCGCGGAGAGAATGACCTGGTCGGCCGTGATCCCCGTGACCGTGAACGGATCACCGAGGCTCAGCTTGTTCTGGGTCAACGTGCCGGTCTTGTCCGAGCAAAGAACGTCGACGCCAGCCAGCTCCTCGATCGCCGACAAGCGCGTAACGATCGCTTCCTTCTTCGCGAGGAGCCGGGCGCCGACGGCCATCGTCACGGAGAGCACCGTGGGCATTGCCACGGGGATGGCAGCGACGAGCAGCACGAGCGCGAACGCCACCGTCTCGAGGATGGGGTCGCCTCGGAAGAGCGCGACGGTCAGGATCACGACGACCAGGCCGACCGCGAGGACGATCAGGTAGTCGCCGATCTTGAGGACTGCGCGCTGGAAGTGGCTGACGGTGTGAGCTTCCTGGACGAGCTGAGCGGTCTTGCCGAAGTAGGTGTTGGCGCCGGTCGCGTACACGAGCGCGTCGATCTCGCCTTGCCTCATGATCGACCCCGAGAACACCGCCTCACCGGGCTTGCGTGTCGCGGGCAGCGACTCGCCGGTCAACGCGGACTGATCGACCTCGACCGGATCGCCCTCGAGCAGCCGCGCGTCCGCCGGCACGATACCGCCAATTCGTAAGCGAATGACGTCGCCGGTGACGAGCTCTCGCGCAGGCGCCGTGACCCACTTCCCATCACGCTTCACTTTGGCACTGATCGCGAGCTTGGCCTTGAGCGCGGCGATCGCGTTGCCCGCCTGGTGCTCTTCCCAGAATCCGACGATGGCGTTCGAGCACAGCAGCACGAGGATGATGCCGAAATCCAGCCAGTGTCGGACGACCGCGGACAGGACCACCGCGGCTTCGATCATCCACGGAATCGGCCCCCAGAAATAGGTCAGGAACTTGAGGATCGGACTCTGTTCCTTCTCCACGAGCTCGTTGGGGCCGTCGCTCGCGAGGCGCGCCTGCGCGTCAGCACGAGTCAGACCCGTCGCCGAGGATTTCAACTTACTGAGCACCTCCGCCATCGGCAGCGTCTTGAGCTCGTTCGCCGGGGGCGGAGACGTCGACTTCCGAGAGGACGTCGAGCGCGACGTCGCGGCCATCGCGTGGTGGGCGCCGGTGGTCACGCGTGGTGGCTCCCCTTGGGCCATGAATCCCATTGCCGGGCGCGAACGTCCGGGAAATGCGAGTCCATCTCGTAGGGCAGGTCCGGCGTGAGCGTGGTCGTTCTCATGACCTAGTCTCCGAGGCGACGCGAGAGTGACAATCCCAATGACTCCAGCTCCGCGCGCGTGGCGCCGTAGCTGGTGTGGAGGATGCTTCGAATCCCCAAGGCGCCGGCGATCTCGACGAACATCGCCGTATTGTCGATATAGACGACCTGGCGTGCGGGTACCTGGGCGAGGTCCAGCGCGAGTCGAAAGATCTCCGGGTCCGGCTTGCGCAGGTGGACGATGCACGATGACACGAAGAGATCGACGAACCGCGTCAGCTTGAACTTCCGAACCCGGTACGAATTGAGCTCGCGCGCTTCGTTGCTCACGACCACGACCTTCAACCCGTGGCAAGCTCTCAGCCGAGTCACGAGGTCGATCATTCGCGGGTACGGCTTCGTCTGTGCGAGGATGAAGCGTCGAAACTCCGCCCGCGTGAACGAGCGTCGCCGGTGGAAGACGACCAAGTCCAGGTACCGGTCGAGTGTCAGCTTCCCGACCTCGTACGTGTCGAAAACCAGGCGATGGCGCTCCTCCATCTCGGTCCACGCGAGCTTGAACGCCGCCGCCGCGCTGCGGCGCTCCCGCTGGTCCCACCCGTCGGTGAGCAGGACGCCGCCGATGTCGACGAAGAGCGTCGTGACCGGAGTGGCTCGTTTCACGGGATTCAAGGCCGTTCACCGCCTCCAGGTGATGCAGCCGAGCTCCATGGGCACCGAGACGCTCTCGTGATCTTTTCCACTCGGGTGGCCGCTGGATGCACGAACCGAACCGCCGTGGCGCGCGAAGCCATCCGTGTTTCTAGCGGCCGCGGCGCTCGGTCGCGGTGTCGGTGGAGGCGTGCGAACGCCACATGTGTGTCGTCCTTGCGCGTAGCCGAAGACGCTGGACCGATCATTGTCGTCGAACTGGCTGATGTGTACCCCGCGCCACCTGCGGACGTGCGGCGACACCGATCAACTCGAGACCAATCACCTCATACGTGGAGATGCGGCCTTGGCCGGCGCCTCCACACGGACCGTGCCGGCTACTTCGGCGGAGCGATCTTGGAGAGCGCGTGGTCGATGGCCTTCTTGAAGCTGTCGTAGGGCTGCGCGCCGTCGAGAGAGCGCCCGTTCACGAAGAAGTGCGGCGTGCCCTCGACGCCGACGGCCTCGCCCGCTCTCTGGTTCTCGGCAACGGTGCCCTTCATTTCTCCGGAGTCCAGGCACCTGTCAAACTTCGCCTGATCCATACCCGTCAGGGCTGCCGCGAGCTTCTTCAGGCCATCGACGTCGAGCTTGTCCTGATTCGCGAACAGAGCGTCGTGCATGGGCCAGTACTTGTCCTGCGCCTCTGCGCAGTGGCTCGCCTCGGACGCTTTCTGCGCGTGATCGTGGAACGGTAACGGGTAGTCGCGGAATACGAATCGTACCTTTCCGGCGTAGTCGGTCATGAGACGCTTGATCGTCGGCTCGACCTTGGAGCAGAACGGACACTGGAAGTCGCTGAACTCGACGACCGTGACGGGCGCGTTTTCCGGTCCGAGCGAGGGGCCCGACGCCGCGACGTTCACGGGCGGCTCCTCGAGCAGAACTTCAATCCTGGCCTTGCTCTTGAGATCGTCGAACACCTTGGTGGCCGCTTCCCGTCGCTTCTGATTCGTGAGGAATGCGATGATGTGGAGCTTCTCCTGCTCGAACGAGCGCCCCTCCATCCGAGCGGCATTCTGGTCGTAGAACGTCTTCGCGTCGGCCGCGGTCGCCGCGGGAGCCGGGCCGTCGACGTGCAGCTTCAACCAGGCGTCCTCGGTGATGCCCTCCTTCTTGGCCTCGCTGTCGATGAGTTGCGTCACGAGCAGGTCGTCGAGCGCCTGCTTCCGAAGCTCGAACGTTTCGGACAGCAACTTCTGCCGCAGATGACCGAGCTGCGACGAGGCGGCGTCGTCGACCTCCTTTGCGGTGATCGCGTGCCCGTCGATCGTGGCCACGACGACGGCGGGATCGAGCTCCGTCGCCGCCGGCACGGGGCTATTGCCCGAAGTAGCGTGCATGACGGGCGGGCTCTGCTTGTTGCATGCGGTGGCGGCGGCCCCGAGCAGGAGCAGCGTGGCGACGGTTCGTTTCATTGGTTCTCTCGCGTTGTGTGAGGCGTGGTGGTGGAGCAGTGGACGAGGACGTGTTCGGACGACCCGTGGCCAGCAACGTGGTGCGCCATTGATGCCGCAGTCTTTCCGGCCGATTACACCTTTGAAGGCTCGTCGATCGACGGCGTGTGTGCTGGCCGCGGATGATGATTCGACGGGTCCCTCTGGAATACAGGCGCCGGTCGGCCCGTTACGCTCCCGGTGACGACATGACACTCGAGCCGTGCAGAGACGAGGAGCTCTCACCCGGCCACGCGCGCACCAGGCGCCAGCTGCGGCGTGAGGTAACGGGCAAGTCTCCGCGCGGCATCGCGCGCCCACATTTGACGCGGGACGCGGAGCTCGTGCTCTTGCGCCGTGTCGAGCGCGCCGAGACCGAGCTCGCTTCCGTGGCGCTGAGGTCACCCGTTGCCGTGGCGGAGGTCGGCGCGGCTGCGCGCTCTCTCGGGTCTGGCGTCCTTCGACTCGCTGACGTGACACGCCGCTCGCCGGTTGACGATGAGGCCAGCGAGCGTCGGCGCGTCATGCGTCGGCTCGAGGAGCTGGAGCGCCTCGCAGACGGCTTTCTCGACATCGACCGCGGGCTCGCGACGACGGCGGCACGGGACGGCGCCGAGCGTGCGCTAGAGAGCGTCCGTCCGTCTCGAGCGCTGGTCGACAAGCTCGTCCGCGCCGCGCGAAGTTCCATCGCGGTCGATCCTTTGGTCGTGCCGCCGGGTGATCGGGCGACGCTCGTCGCTGCGACGACGTGCGAGCGGGCGTGCGCCCGGGCGCGCGCCGAGGTCATCGAAGCCAACCTCCGCCTCGTCGTCTCGATCGCGCGGCAGATGCGGTGCACCGGGCTTCAGCTCGACGACCTCGTCCAGGAGGGGAGCCTCGGTCTCATTCGCGCTGTCGACAAGTTCGACTGCGAGCGTGGATGCAGGTTCAGCACCTACGCCACGTACTGCATCAGGCAGAGCATCAGCGTCGCGGGCGCCGAGACGTCGCGAACGATCCGATTGCCGCAGCGAATGCTGAGGAACCGACGCACGGTGTCGCGCGCGCGACGCGAGCTGGAACAGAGGTATGGTCGCGCTCCGAGCGTGGCGGAGCTCGCCGATGCGAGCGGGCTCTCCGCCGAGGCGCTCGACGTGGTGCTGCAGGTCAGCAGCGAGCCAAGCAGCATCGACGCAACCGACGGCGCGAGCCGAGCGCTCGCGGAGACGCTCGAGGACGGTCGAGTGGAGAGTGCGTTCGACGCGGTCGCGCGAACGCGGCGGGAAGCGTCGAGCCGCGCGCTGCTCGACGAGCTCGACGAACGCGAACGAAGCGTCATCTGGCTCCGCTTCGGCTTTGGCGAGGGAGACCCGCGTACGCTCGAACAGATCGGGGGACGGCTCGCGCTCACCCGAGAGCGGATTCGTCAGATCGAATGCGGAGCGCTCCGGACGCTCCGCGAGCGACTGGGCGGCGCTGGAGCCGAATGCGAGCTGAGCGAGGACCCTTCACGTTCGTAATGGTTCGGCAATGTCCGCACAAGCGGTCGGCCCAATCTTGATTCTACGGTGCTCGCATCGCATTCCGCGGTGCTTCCAACGACTGATCTGCGCCGACACGCTGGAGCCTGCATGAACCTTCGACGAAGTGTCTGTCGCGTCACCGTGGTAGCAGCCGTCATCGCGCTCGCCCTGGGCCCCGTGGGCTTTGGCGTCCAGCTGGCTGCGGCCACGACGGCCATGCGCACGACGGAGGCAAACATCACCCGCGTGACGACCCACCTCATGGAGCAGTCGCAGCTGTCGCACCGCGCGTTCGACGACGCGATGGCGAGCGCGGTCATGGATCGCTACATCGACTCGCTCGACCCGTCGCGCTCGCTCTTCGTCCAGTCGGACATCGACGAGTTTGCGCAGTACAGACCGACGCTCGCGACGTCCATGCGCGACGACGGCGATACGCGTGCGGCCCACGCCATCTTTGCTCGGTATCTCGAGCGCCTGGAGAACCGGACCGCGTACGTCACGAATGCGCTGCGCACGAGTGTCTTCGAGTTCTCCGGGCACGACGTGTACGTCTTCGATCGAGAGAAGGCGCCTCGGCCCCGCGACCTGCAAGAAGCGCGAGCGATCTGGCTGCAACGCGCGCGCGCCGACTACCTGCAAGAAAAGCTCGCGGAACGACGCCCGGAGCAAATCGTGAAGACGCTCGTCCACCGTCAAGCGCAGGAGCTGCGTACGATGCAGGGGCTCCACGGCTCCGAGGTGCTGGAAATTTATCTGAACGCGCTCGCCCATGTCTACGACCCCCACTCCGACTACCTCGGACGCGAGGAGATGGAGAGCTTCTCGATCGCGATGAAGCTCTCGCTTTCGGGAATCGGTGCGACTCTGGAGAATGTCGACGGAGTGTGTACGATCCGGGAGCTCACCCCTGGTGGACCCGCGGCGCGGAGCGGTCTCGTGGGGCCCGGTGATCACATCGTCGATGTCGCGCAGGGCAACGCGGCGCCGGTCGACATCGCGAACATGCCGCTCTCGCGCGTCGTCGAGCAAATCCGCGGACCGAAGGGGTCGACCGTGACCCTCACCGTCGTCCCCGCGCACGCGGCGGATGGCTCGCTCCCCAGGTCGGTGGCGATCGTGCGAGACGACGTTCGACTGGAAGACCGGGAGGCGAAGGCGCGGATACTTGACCTGCCGGTCGGAAGCGGTGCACCGATGCGCGTCGGTGTCATCGACCTGCCGTCGTTCTATTCGGACGCTGGGCAGCAGGGCGCGGGGTCGCCTCGTAGCTTGACGGCAGACGTCGCGCGGCTGCTGGCCAAGCTGAAGCAAGAGCGGGTCCGCGGCATCGTCCTCGATCTGCGACAGAACGGAGGTGGCTCGCTGCAAGAGGCGATAAGCCTGACCGGGTTGTTCATCCGAACAGGTCCTGTCGTGCAAACACGCGACGAGGCAGGTCACATTCAGATCGACTCCGACACGGACCCCGCGGTGCAGTACGACGGACCACTCGTCGTGCTGACGAGTCGTTTCAGCGCTTCGGCGTCCGAGATCCTCGCCGGCGCGCTCCAGGACTATGGCCGTGCGCTCGTCGTCGGAGACTCGTCCACGTTCGGGAAGGGGACTGTGCAAAGTGTGCTCTCGCTCGCGCAGGTCATGGACAGGGTTCATCTGCCTCACGCGTATGACCCTGGCGCTCTCAAGATCACGATCGACAAGTTCTATCGCCCGAGCGGCGCCTCCACGCAGCTGCGCGGCGTCGCGTCAGACATCGTCCTTCCATCCGTGACGGAGGTCATCGGTGTGTCTGAATCCACGCTGAAGGATGCCTTGCCGTGGGACACGGTCGAGGGGACGACCCATGACAACCTCGGGCGCGTGGCTCCTTACGTCGCCGCGCTTCGCGGGAGCTCGGCGCGACGGATCGCACACGACGCGCAGTTCGCCGACCTGGCGGACGACATTGCCCGGATGAGGACACTCGTCGCGACCAAGACGGTCTCACTGAACGAGACCGAGCGCCGAGACGAGCTGTCGGCTGCCAAGGCGCGAGATGCGCGGCGTGATGAGGCGAGTCGAAGCGCGAGCACGCCGAGAACGACCGTGTACGAGATCACGCTCGAGAACGCCGCGCAGGCGGGTCTGCCGGCGCCGCTCGTTCTCGAATCCGCGCGTGATCGAGGGCGCACGTCGACCGCGCCTGCAGCGGATGAGCGCGCGAGGCAGTCTGGCCGTCGCTCGCCGATGGACGATCTGGGCTTGAACGAGAGCGCGCGGATCCTCGCAGACTATATCGGTGTTCTGGGAGGCTAATCGCAGGGATCTCAGCCGAGACAGGCGCGGTCGCCAGGTCCTCGCCACGATCGGCGCTGCGCGACGCGAGCCGGGGAGAGGGGGCGGCGCTTGCCCGCGTCGGGCGATGACCCCAAGAGACCCGTCGTGGCGTCTCGCTTCATCACCCTTTCGACCATGGTCGTCTTCGGCGCCGTTGCGCTCGTCCATGTCTACTGGGCCCTCGGCGGCCGTCGGGGCAGCGCAGCGGCCGTCCCGAGCGTTTCGGGAAGGGCTGTCATCACACCGGGGCACGGGGTGACCCTCGTCGTCGCCACGCTCCTGTTCATGGCGGCCGCCGTTCTCGGGCTGCGTGCCGGCATTGTGAACTGGCCTGGACTGCCGTCGTGGATCCCTGCCGCTGGCACCTGGACCGCCTTTGCGGTGATGCTCCTCCGCTTCGTCGGCGACTTCCGGTACGTTGGCCTGTTCAAGCGTGTGGTCGGCACACCCTTCGCGACGCTCGACACGAAGGTCTACTCGCCGCTCTGCTTCGCCCTCGCGCTCGGCTGCGCGTGCACCGCGCTCGCGGCGCACGCGGAGTGAGTCCTGTCGAGAGGTGTCCCTCGACGGAAGGGAGCTAACCGTCTTGAAGGAAGCGCTTCGCGGAACTCCAGCGCGTCAATGCTTCCCACCACGCTTGAGCGGCTTCCACGGCGCCATGGGGTGACGCGGAGGGAACGCTCTTGGCCTCGTCACTGCGACGGCGTCCATCACCACACCGGCGTCGCTGGTAATGCGCACATCCGAGGATGCGTCGCTCGTCGGCTCGTCGGCGGCGCTCGACTCGGCAGGCGCCGGTGCCGTCGCGGGCTCGGGCGCCGAATCCGACGACCATCGCGTCACGAGCGCGACCCCCGCGAAGACCACGAGAAGCCCCGCGACGACGAGGGCCGGCACCATGTAGCTTCGCCCCATGGGGATGGGCGCGAGCGACGCTTCTGGCGGCTGCGTCGGCGTAGAGGCCTCCTCGGGCGGTGTCGGCGTGGACAGCGCCGGCAAGGACGCCACCGGGAGGACCAGCGTCTTCACGGGCGCTCCGGCCGCGACCGGCAGCGGGAGCGTCCTCTCCGTCGGCACCGGCTTCGTCTCTGGCGGCAGCGAGACAGTAGCCTCGAGCGGCTGCGGCGCGGCCTTCTCGGTGAGCGGCGCGCTCGTCCCCTCGGCGGGCTCGAGGTTGCTCGCGCTGAGCTCGATGGCCGAGTCGGGCGGTGTCGGGATGGCGGGCGACGTCGCGTTGAACCCGACGTCGAGCACGGCGCGCGCGCTCTTCACCTCGGCGCGCATCGCGGCGGCGCTCTCGTACCGATTCTCTCGGCGGAACTCGAGCGCGCGGTCGATGACGTCGGCAAACGCGTCCGTCACGTCGTGCTTCACGGTCCGAATCCGCGGCGCCGGGAGCTGCCCCATCTTGAGGACGAGCTCCACCGAGTTCGCCCCTTCGTGAATGCGCCTCCCCGTGATGAGCCGAAAGCCGGTCGCCGCGAGCGCGAACAGATCGGTACGTCCGTCGACCTCGTCGTTGCGACCTGCAGCCTGCTCGGGCGACATGAACGACGGCGTGCCGAGCGCGACGCCATACTGCGTCGTCGATTGCCCTTCGAGCACCTTGGCGAGCCCGAAATCGAGCACCTTGATGCGCGCCGTGTTGTCGGCGTCGCGGCTGATGAAGATGTTGTCGGGCTTGATGTCGCGGTGGACGACGCCGTTGGCGTGCGCCGCCTCGAGCACTTCGAGGACGACCTCGGCGACCGCGAGAAACTCGCGCTCCGTGACGTTGACGCCGCGCTGCGAGCGCCGTTCGAGCGACTCCCCCCTGAGGAGCTCCATGACGAGGTAGGCGGTGCCGTCGTCGGGGCCGCCCTTGACGATGTCGTCGTCCGTCACCTTGACGGCAGCCGGATGGTCGACGCGGTTGGCGGCGTAGCCCTCGCGGAGGAATCGTGTGCGCACCTCGTCGTGCTTGGCAAGGTAACGGTGAAGGACTTTGACCGCGGCCTTCGTCCCGTTCCGGTGCACGCCGGCGTACACCGCGCCCATGCCGCCGACGCCGATGAGCCGCTCGAGCGTCCACTTGTCGTTGAGCACCTCGCCGACGCGCGCGTGGGCGCGATCGCTGGAGTCGTCACTCACGGGGTGCCTCGGGGCGCTCGCATCTGCGGCGAGTGTAAGCGCTCGGGGAGCGCGGTACCACACCCGGCGGGGAGCTTCGCTCCCCGGAGCCAGAGTGCGGAGGGATCAGTCGGTGGACCTGCCCGAAGTGAGCAACGTCACGCCCAGCGGTGACGCAGGCACGGAAGCGAGGGACGAGAGTGGGCCAGCGACGCGCGCGGACGTGCCGAGCGTACGAGCGCCATGGAGGATCACGGCCGCGGCTCGCCGAAGACCGCGTTGAGGTCGGCGAACGTGGCTGCCTCCTCGAGAGCGTCGAACGAGCCCGTCTCCGCGATGTTCTGCGCCGCCCGCATGAACGCGCCCCAGGCGACCCTGGCGAGAGCCGAGCCGACGGAAACGCGACGGACGCCGAGGTCGGTGAGGCGCGACAGGGTGAGCTCCGGGCTCGGCTTCGAGACCAGGACGTTCACAGGCTTCGGGGCGACGGCCCGGACGATCTCGTAGATGAAGTCAGGGTCGCGAACGCCCGGGGCAAAGAGGCACTCGGCGCCAGCGTCTGCGAACGCTACGAGGCGATCGACGGCAACGCGGGCCGCGTCGGGATGCCCGACGAGCCATGCCTCGCACCGGGCCGTCAGAACGACGGGCACTCCCGTCGAGTCGATCGCCTGACGGGCAGCCCGGATGCGCTCGATGGCGCGCGAACGCTCGTACAGCGGCGCGGCGGGATCGCCCGTCGCGTCCTCGATCGACAGCCCCGCGATGCCCGTCGCGACGCAGAGCTTCACGTTCTCCGCGACACCCTCAGGCTCGTCCGAAAAGCCCGCCTGGAAGTCTGCGTTGACCGGGATCGAGGTGGCTGCGACCACCTCCCTGGCGTGCGCGAGCATGGTGTCGCGCGAGATCGCGTCCAAGGTATCTGGCAGCCCCCGCGTGAAAGCGAACCCCGCCGAGCTGGTGGCGAGCGCCTTGAAGCCGAGATGCTGAAGGTACACGGCGCTCCCGACATCCCACGGGTTCGGGATGACGAAGCACCCGGACTCGTGCAGGCGCCGGAAGGCAGAGACGGCCAGAGACTGCGCAGCGTTTGCGGGGATCACGACGGCGCCACCTCAGAGGATGGCCCGGATGACGCCGCCATCGACGCGCAAGGCTGCGCCAGTCGTCGCCGAGGCCAGGCCGCTGCACACGTAGGCAACCATGGCCGCCACCTCGTCTGGAGTGGCGAAGCGCTTGATGAGCGACGACGGGCGAACGGTGGAGAAAAACTCCCGCTCGACGGTCGCCGCGTCGACGCCGCGAGCGCGCCCCATGTCGGCCACGAAGGTCGACACGCCCTCCGACGCCGTCGGCCCCGGCAACACGCTGTTGACGGTCACGCCGGTTCCCGCGACCGACTCGGCCAGCCCGCGAGCCAGCGCCACCTGCGCCGTCTTCGTTGTCCCGTAGTGAATCATCTCGGCCGGGATCTGTACGGCCGACTCGCTGGAGATGAACACGATCCGCCCCCAGTTCCGCGCCACCATCCCGGGCAGATAGTGGCGGCTCAGACGGACTCCGCTCAGCACGTTCACCTCGAAGAAGCGCAGCCAATCCTCGTCGGTGATGTCGGCGAACGCCTTGGGCTCGAAGATGCCGAGGTTGTTCACCAGGATGTCGGCCTCGGGCACGGCGGCGAAGAGCCGGTCTGCCCCGGCTCGTGTTCCGAGATCGCCCGCGACCCCGTCGACGTTGGCCCCGGCGTGCCCGGCGCGGATGCGCTTGACCGCCTCGTCGACCCTCGCCGCGGTCCGCCCGGTGACGGTGACGGTCGCCCCCTCGCGGGCGAGCGCCGCGGCGATGGCGTGGCCGATCCCGGCCGTCGAACCGCTGACGATTGCGCGCTTTCCGTTGAGCTGAAGGTCCATGGGTGAAACCTCACACCCGAGGCCGAGCCGTGTCGAGCGGGATCGAACGTCACCTCAACGAGCCGGCAGCGTCGCGCGAGCTATGCACGCAGGCGCCCCGCCCAGTCCTCGAGCGTCGGTCGCGCGTCCGCGACGCGAAAGAGCTGGCTCACGTCGAGCACGTTCCGATCGAGCCGGCGCGACGCGCGCGGCCAGCGGCCTACTGGCAGGTGACGGAAAGCTCCGTCATGTATCCAGGGAGCAGCGGCCCACGGATGGCGCTGGAGCCTACGACTGGCCACCCGAAGAACCCCTGGGAGATGGCGCAGCCCTGGGTCGAAGGCGCGAACGTCACCGTGACCTCCGTCGCGGAGGTCGTGAACGTGCCGATCGAGAAACCTTCGGCGCTCGTCGACGTGAGGGACGGGGTCGGCGCGCCGCTGGCGTTGAAGTACACCGGGCCGAGCGTCGCCGACGGGGTTGTCGCGAACGTCAGCCCCGCTGCGCCCATCTGTGTGCTGCTCGAGATCGACTGGACATTGAAGAACGACGCGGAGGCGCTCGGGTAGGTCCCACCGGCCTCCGAGTACCAGGCGGTGAGGGTCGCGACGGGCGCCATTCCGAGCTCGCCTCCGACGATGTCCTGGGCGGCCGTGGTCAACGGTACGAGGATAGGGGCATATGCCGCCGCGTCGATGGTGACGGCGATGTTCGCGTTCATGGGCACGTTGAGCTGAAACGTCCCGCTGGCGTCGCTGGTCGCGCACTTCGTCGTCTGCGCGAGGCATACCTTCGCGCCGGAGACGGGAGCGTTCGCCGCATCGACGAGCGTGCTCACGAGCATGATCGTCGCGCCGGCATCTGCGGCGCTCGAGCTGCTCCCGGAGGCGGAGATGCTCCCCGAAGAGGTGACGCTCTCCGAAGACGACACGCTCTCCGAAGTCGTGGCGCACTGCCCGACGCAGGAGGCTCCGCTGCTACTCGAGCTGGAGCTCGTCTCGACATGCGTGGCCGACCCGGACGAGGTCTCGGTTGCGACCCCACCGGCGTCCGCTCCTCGTGTCTCTGCGATGCCGCCGCAACCAGTGGCGATCAGTAGAAGCGCCGACGACACAAACGCACCACGGTTCATTGGACAGATCCTCTCGTCAGGGACGACACGCCGCCGCTGACGTGCGGCGATCAGGTAGGTTCGAGGGGTACCTTGTCGGGCAGAGCCACGAGGGGCTACCGATAGATTTTCCCGATCGCGGCGTGCGATAACATCACCACCGCACGATGAGCACGGACCTCACTCTGGTGCGCGGTGATGGAGGTCTCTCACTCACGCCGACGAACCTCCGAGCGGCGGCGCTCGAAATCTCACGCGGCACTCCGTTGAAGTTGCACGTCGGCGAGACGGCCATCCACGTGCGTGTCCGGATGCGCGAGGACGATGGCAAGTGCGCGGGGGTCGCCGTGCGGTTCACGCGGAGCGGTCGCAGCCTGGCCGGCTCTTCGAGCGGAGACTCGTGCTCGCGCCGGAAGCGGAGCCAGGCGCGATGTGCGAGCGGCTCGCGGGCCTCGAACCGCTCCAGTCAGACCCCGCCGTGCTGTACGAGGCGCTGCTGGCGGCCGACGAGGTGGACGAAGTCTTCGTGAGCGAGACGGCGTTCGTCGACATCGTCCGGCGGTTGAGCGGGACGTGACCGTCAGCGCGGCCGTGACGACGACCAGGGCGAGCATCAGTGCCACCCTCACCAGGAGCGTCCCCCCCCGTCGCGCTGCCAAGGTCGGACCGTGACGTCGCGCTCGACCGTCGTCGTTCTGGCTCTCGCGGCGCTCTCGGCGTGCAAGTCGCCGCACGCCCGGCAGGAGACTGCGGTGCCGAAGGATGGCGCCAGCAGGCAGGCCGACCCGGTGTGCCACCCCATCGTGTCTGGCTGCGGCTGCGCCTACCAGTGCGCGCGAGGGATGCGCGTCGACGACACTGGACGATGGCAAGTCACCCACGACTTCCAGGACAGCAGGCTCGACGACGCCGTGGTCGAGCGGTGGTGCTTCGACGCCTCGGGGCATGGCTCCCGTGCGGGCGGCGCGCAAGTCGAGGCGACTCAGTGCCTGGACGTCTTCTACGATCTCACGCCCTGCGGCGGCAAATGCCTTCCGACCGTGCAGTACCTCCGTTGTCACGCTCTCGCTAACGAGGATTACTGCGCGCCATGAACGGTCACCGAGGAGCGGCGCGTTACGTTCCAGCGAGGACACCGCTTCGAGTGGCAAGGGCCGCCCGACGTGCTCCGACGGCCTCCCGAGCCTCTCGCAGAGTAACCCAGCGCGCGTCGACGGCCTCCCGAGCCTCTCGCAGAGTAACCCAGCGCGCGTCGAGGGCGTCTCGAGTCGCACCGAGAGGCGCCCTCGGTGTACGCAGAGCACCTCTCTGGACCTCACGAGAGTCACTCTCTCCACTTCGGGACTCAATGATTGCCGCGAGTTGCGCGCGACGAATTCCGTGAGCCTCTCTCGGTGTACCGAGAGACTCCCGAGGAATGCCGAGCGACTCGCGAGTTTCGACCAGAGCCTCCCACGGAAGGGCGAGGGACGCTCTCGGTGCCTCGAAAGAGGTCTTTCGGTGTGCCGAGAGACGCCCGAGCCACGCCGACGGGCGCCCTCGCTGTGCCAATAGACGCCCAGGTCGCAACGAGAGCGTCGCTCGGCCCTCCGACGGAGTCTCGCGCTCTACCGACAGCCGCCCTCGCCGTGCCGACAGCCTCCCTCGTCGTGCCGACGGCCGCTCTCGGTGCACCGACGGAGTCTCTGTGTTTTGCCGGCGGACTCCCTCTCAGTGACTCGGGCGTCTCTCGTCACGCTCACGGCTCCCCTCGCCATGCCCTTGGAGTCCGTCGGTAGACCGATGGACGCCCTCGCTGTTCCTATCGCCACTCTCGGTGTGTCTCGGGAGGCTGTCGCCACACCGAGGGAGTCCCTCGTCACACCGCGGTGCGCCCGAGTCGAATTTCGCGCCTCTCTCGTCACTCCGAGGGACTCTCTCGCCGCAGCGACGGCGTCTATGGTCACTCCGAGGGACTCTCTCGCCGCAGCGACGGCGTCTCTCGGTGTTCCGACGGACGCGATGGTCTCTTTCTCCGCCTCCAAGCCCCCTCCCGCCGAGGCCCCGCGAAGACCGACGGTCCATCGCGTCGCGAGGCGGGCCCACCCGCGAGACGCCGGCGCCGGCCCGGCCAAAGGGATCAGGTCCCAGGGAATCCGAACATCAGCCACGACTGGTTGGCCACCCAGCTCGGATAGAGCCAGGTCATCTGGTCGAACAGGTCCTGGTCGGATTTCGCCGCCTGGCGCACTCTGTCGAAGTCCTGCAGGAAGCGCCGGGTGTCCTGGATCGCCGAGGGTGAGTCGGGCGCGCCAGGCTTCTTGTGGCCGGCGACGACCATCGTCGGGTTCAGCGCCGCGAGCCGGTCGAGCGCCGCGATCCAGTTCTGTCGGCTCTCGGGAGTGCTGTCGCCGACGTACATGTGGCACTGGTTGTAGACCACGTCGCCGGCGACGACGAGGCCGATGGACGGAACGTACAGGGACGTCGTATCCGGGCCATCGGTGCGGCCCTGTTCGATGATGCGCAGCTCCTGGCCTTCGAGGGTGAAGGAGCTGCCCTCGTAGGGCTGCGGCGCGACGAACTTCGTGGGCAACTGCCCGGGGAAGCACTGGCGGAAGAGCTGGTCGACCGGTGGCTTCAAGAAGATCTGCATCGCGTCCACCGATCGGGGCGTCGCGATGGCCCGGGCGCCCGGGAAGCGGTCGAGGAGGACGCTGAGACCGTAGAAGTGATCGCAGTGCCCGTGCGTGATGTAGATCGTTTGCAGGTTGCGGTCGTGCAGCGCGACCCAGTCGGCGAGAGCCTCGGCCTCCGCTACCGTGGTCAGCGCGTCGACCAGCACCGCGTCGTGCTCACCGAAGATCAATGTCGACGTCATCGGGTCGAAGCCGAGTGGTTCGCCGAGCAGCTTCGGCCGCTCGCCGACCATGGGCTTGCCCGGAACGGTGAAGACGCTGACACCGAGCTTGTTCGTCGGGGCGGGGGCGCTCGCGCGCGTCGCGTCGCCCTGCTGGTTCGTCGCTTCCATTTTCGTGCTCCTTTCGATGCACTCAACCGTACTTGACCCCCGGCTTGCTCTGCCCGACCTCGATGATGTAGCCGTCGGGGTCGCGGATGTAGCAGCGGGTCTCGCCGTACTTTTCTTTCGGCTCCGTGATGAACTTGGCCCCCCGGCTTCTCCATGATTCGTAGCAGGCATGAATGTCCGCAACGCGGATGTTCATGAAGCTGCTCACCTTGTCCGGGTCAGGTGGCACGCTCAGTGTGACCGACGGCTTGTCGGGGGTCGGTCCGCCCCCCACGTTCACGAGGAGCCACGTATTCGCGATCTGGATGTAGCCGGGCGCACCCTCGCGGTCGCCCCGGCTCAGGATGCGACCGCCGAAGACGGCTTCGTAGAAGCGAAGCGATCGTTCGATGTCGGCCACAGTGAGAAAGTGCGCCACGGTGAAGCCGTCTCGCGGCGGCATCTCGTAGCTCTTCTGTTCGACCTTTGCGCTGTTCATTGGACGACTCCCGTGTTGATGATGCGCGCCTCGGCCAGACCCAGCGCTGGCACGATCGGCGCGGTCCGCGTGCGAGGTCGCACTTCCGCTGCGGCGGATTGCCGCGGCCGGGCCCGGCGGAAGCGCAGGTCGAAGGACCTAGTGGGGCGGGCTAGCCGCAGCTCCTTGGGCTCGTCTTCCCGGGGCGCTCCTCACGTCAGGACGTTCGGACTCGAGGACCTCCAGCAGTCGCTTCGCCAGAACCGCGGCTGAGGCGGGGTTCTGCCCCGTGACCAGGTTTCTGTCCTCGACCATGTACGGCTTCCATATCTCCCCGCGGCTGAATTCGACGCCGACCTTCTCCTTGAGATCGGTCTCCAGCAGCCACGTCGCCCTGGAAGCGAGCCCGACGCCCTCCTCCTCCTCGTTGGTGAAGCCCGTGACCCGGTAGCCCTTGAAGGGCGACACGCCGTGGATTCTGGTGGCCAGCAACGAGGCTGGACCGTGGCACACGATGAAGAGCGGATTGCCCGAAGCCAGCTGCGCGGTCAGCAGCCGTCCCACGTCGGCGTCGAAGGCCAGGTCCGCCATCGGGCCGTGGCCGCCCGGTAGATAGACCGCGTCGTAGTCCTCGAGGCGGACGTCCGACAGCTGGAGCGGCCGCCGCATCGCCTCTGCGGACCGGATGATGGCCTCCAGCTCGAGCGCTGCCTGCACCCCGCCCGTCATCTCGGGACGCAGGCTCATCATGTCCGCGTTCGGTGTCACGCCGTTGGGCGTCGCGACCACGACCTCGTGGCCGGCGTCGCTGATGATCTGGTACGGCCTCGCGAACTCTTCCGCCCAGTAACCGGTTGCGTACCTCGTGCCGTCCTTCAACACCCAGTAGGTGGCTCCGGTGACTATGAAAAGAATCTTCGCCATGGCAGCAACCTCCTTTCGTCTCCGCCTACTGGGATGCATTAGCCGTTCCCATTCTCTGTCGCCGGCGGCTCGGCCTCGACCTTCCACGAGACCAGCCTCGATTGGCCGACTCGCAGCCCATTCGCCGGCCTCTCCTCCTCAGCGGCGCCGCAGCTCGCGATGAACGCCGGCTTCGACCCCGACGAACTTCGGCAGGTCACGCAGACGCGGGAGGCCACGCAGCCGGAGCGCTGCCTCGACGTGTCCCTCGACCCGGACGAGACCGGAGCGCAGGATTGTGGACAGCAGCTCCCGCTGGACGTCCGTGAGGCGGCGAGCGGACTTCGTGTCGCGACCAGCGAACACCTTCCGCACCAGCTCCCCGGCGAGCTTGTCACCGGCGAGGTACCCGACCGCGTTGAGGCGGGCGATGGCCTCCGCGCGACCCTTCGTGCGGACTGGGAGCGTCGCGAGCACGGCCGCCGCATGCCCGGCCAGGTCTCCCCAGTTCCAGGGCTGGCAGGTCTTCCGCAGAGTACGCGCGACGGAGGCCGCCTCGAGCACGTCCCGCCCCATCGCGGGTAGCTTCGTGCCATCCGCGCTCGCTCGCCCCGGCGCGAGTCGTGCTCTCTCGGATGCCCGCGTCGAGCGATCGCGCCGCTGACCCGCCAGAGTGCGCGGCGGTGCTCGCGCCCTGCGCGGCGAGGACATAGCCTGGCGTCGTGCCCGTCATCTCCAACCCGGGCAGCGTCTCGCGCCTCGCGGTCGCCCGTCCCGCAGCCGAGCTCCTCCCGTCCTATCTGGAGTTCATCGAAGAGATGCGCGTCCTCGGTGAGACGATCTGGCCGAGCCGGCTCGCGCTCGCCGATGAACGCCCCGACGCGTTCATCCGCCGACTCCTCCTGAAGCAGACCGCGCCAGAGCCGCCGCTCGTGCCCGAGTCCGTTCACTGGGGGGTCATCGACGGCGGCGTGGTCGGCTTCATCGCGCTTCGACATCGGCTGAGCGAGCGCCTCGCCCTCTTCGGCGGCCACGTCGGATACGAGGTGCGGCCGTCGTGTCGGCGACAGGGCGTCGCGACCGAGATGCTTCGCCTCCTGCTCACCACCGCGGCTGCACGCGAGATCGGGCGAATTCTGGTGACGTGCGCTCCTGCGAACGCGGCGTCGCGAAGGGTCATCGAAGCCAACGGAGGGGTACTGGCCGGCATCGTGTTCGCCGACGAAGTGAACCGGGAGACCTGCCACTACTGGATTGACGTACCGCGCGAGTAGCGGCCGGGTGGAACGCCCGGCGAAGGCTTCACGGACGTCCGCGCTCCACCGGTGGCGGCGTGAACGCGGCGTGAGCTAGTACCTCAACGTAAGCTCGGCCCTCGCCCCCTCGAACGCCGGGAAGAAGCGGCATATCCCGCTGGCGCAGTGGAACGCCCCGCGCTGCTCGCCGACGAACACCCGCAGATTGGAGCCGCTCGTGAACTTGTAGAGCACCGATCCGTTGAAGTAGAGCCGCGGCTGCCCGACCATCGTCGTGTACTCGAAGCCCTGGGTGAATACCCACTTCGGGGCCATGCGCAGCGCGACGTAGTTGTCGCCTTCGTACCACCAGTTGGACTGATACGTATTGGGGTCCTGGTTGAAGCCCTGCTCCTCGCGGCGCCTGTCACGCCCCTGCACCTCGATCGACCACGGACCGCCGAGGTACTTTGCGATGGAGTACTCGAAGTGCTGTTCGCGGTACTGAAATACGCCGTCCTCGCGCGTGTCGTCGCGTACGCCGGCGGAGCTGTAGACGTGGCTCAAGTGATTGTCGAAGGTGTATTCGAAGCCCCCCACGCCGTCGTAGACGACGTCCTCGACCTTGGCTCTGGGCACGTTGTTCGGCGCGATGGTGTGGCCGTACTGGTCGCACGCGCCGCTCGGTTGCTCGGTCTGCGAGTAGGCGAAGACCCCCTGAGCGTACAGGAGCAGGCGCTTGGTGAGGTTCACGTCCTCGCGCAGGCGCCCCCCTTCCACGCATGCGTTGAAGTCGCCGGTCCCCTCGGCGTCGAGCATGTTGAACGACTCGGCCGGCGGCAAGAACGAATAGGCGACGATGGCGAGCTCGGGCGCCCCCTGACCCACCGACGCGGCGACCGTGTAGAAGTTGCGGTTGCTCTTCACCTCGAGGGTCGTGTTGGTGATGCCCACGTCGAACGCGAGCGTCGCGTAGAGGGCATTCCCGCTCAGGTTGGTGGTCTGGCCCGGCTGGTCGCTCTCGCGCTGCTGCCCCGCCGCCTCGATGAAGAGCTTCCCGTGGCCACCCAGGCTCGGCACCTCGAGGGTCTGGCCGACCATGGTGATCTGGTGCGCCTTCAGGCCGCGCGGCGTGTCGTTGAGCGAGGCCAGCCAGGTATCCGTGTCCGTGGTGTTGCAGGTGCCGAACGTCACAGTCCCGGGATCGCGGAAGAAGTCGGTGTCGATGGTGTTGCCCTCGTAGTGGTAGGGCGCGCAGCGGGTGAACTGGACGACGTGCGTCGAGAAGGTGACGGGGAGCCCGCGCCCCGCCTGGACGTCGAGCCCCGCGACGCGGTCGCTGCCGAACTCGGGCTGCATCGGGGCGTTTCCCACCATGTTGCTCGTCACGAACAGCGTCCGGCCCGAGGCCTCGTCGACGCGCGCGGGGTTGGCGAAGCCGGCGATGGCGGTCACGGCGAACGGATCCTTCGAGAACTGCACCTTGGCCCCGCGCAGGGTGGTGTCGATCCCGAGCTCGTCGTTCTTGCGCATGGAGAGCGTCAAGCCGCGTCCGAACTGCACGTACGAGTCGCCGGCCGTGACCTCCAGCCCGGGCGACGTGTACGTCAGCCACAGCTTGGCGGGGTAGATCGAGTTCTGGTAACGCGACTCGTTGTCCTGCTGGAGCAGCTGCGCCTGGTAGTACTGCGGATAGCTCGACGCGTAGCTGGAGTTGTCCGCCGGCCGCCGCCAGTAGAGGCCCGAGTCGAGCCGGATCCCTGCAGACCAGTTGCCCCAGCGGAGGATCGCGTTGAGGCGGTTGAACCACTCGCCCCACCCGCTGTTCTCGACGGTCGTCGGCCCCGGCGCCGCCTGGCCCGGAGGCGTGCGTGGATCGAAGTGCTGCGCGACGATGGTCGTCTCCGTGACGTCGAGCTGCACCGCCTTCCCGTCCACGTTGCCGAAGTCGACCGCCGCCGCGCGCGACGAGATCAGGAGCAACGCCGAGCCCCACGCCAGCGAGGCGAGCGGTGCTCTAGGGCGCACTGGATGCGAGCGCTTTCTCGACGTCGGCGGCGACGAGCTTCTCGTCACCGGGGTTGTACCCCTCTCGTACGGCGACGATCCGCCCCGCCCTGTCGATGAGCACGGAGAGCGGCATCGACTTCTTCGGATTGTAGAGCGAGGCGATGCGCGAGTCCTCGTCGAGCACCACGGGAAAGTCGAGCTCGAACCGCTTCACGAACGAGGTGACGTCCGCGACCGTCTCGGGGCCGTCCATCGCGACGCCGACCACCAGGAGCCCCCGGGCGCGCTCGGCGTCGTACATGGCGTGCAGGTGCGGAAACTCGGCCTTGCACGGCTCGCAGAACGTCGACCAGAAATCGAGCAGCACCACCTTGCCGCGCTGATCGCTCAGCTGGAACGTCTTGCCGGCGAGGTCTCGGGCCGTGAAGTCCGGCGCCGCGGCGGTTTCCGTGGGGCCGCCCGCGACCGCGGCCGTAGCCGTTGTGGGCGTGGGCGGGTTGCCCGCGCAGCCCGGGAGGCACATGGCGATGGCGGCGATGGCGGCGATGGCGGCGATGGCGACAGGTATGGCGCGCTTCATCATGGCGAGGCTCATTTCGGGCAGCCCGCGCTGGCGGGGATCGGGTAGCTCGGCGTCGAGGGCAACGCCGCGAGGCCGGCCGCTACTTCGGTTTGCACGTCGCCCGCCCACCCCTCGTTCGAGTCGATGATCTCCATGGTGCGCACGTCGATGTCGGAGTTCCACGGGATGGCGGCGGCATCGAAGAAGCCGCCCAGGTTCTTCAGACCGGGGTCGAGCATCTCGGTGAAGTTCGAGTCGTTCGCCGTGATCCAGTGGTCGAGGTCGCTCACGGTCGCAGGAACACCCTCGGTGGGCCCGTCATCGAGCGCCTGGATGAACACGATCTCGTTCTTGCCGAGCACGCTATCCGGGGACGAGAGGTCGGCGACCACGGCCATCGTCTCTTCCGAGCACGGCTCGCACCACACCGCCGCGACCGACAGGTGCAGGATCTTGTAGTGCTTGTTGCACGGGTCGTAATAGCTGGCGAGCGAGATGGTCGTCAGCTCCGTCGAGCCGGCGAGCCGCCCCTGAAACGAGAAGTCCGCGATCACGCTGCCCGGCGTGTTGCCGCTGCGAGCCGTGTGGCCGTAGCCGGCCGAGGGGCTCGGGTAGGGCACGCCGTCGGGGTTCATGCCTGTGCTGCCGGAGTCCGGGCTCGTCGCGGCCGCATCTCCACCGCTCTTCGCGGGCACTATCGAGCTGTCGCTCGAGCACGCCGTGGCGTTCGCCATGGCGAAGGCGAGCCCCAGGGCGACGCACCCGCAAACCGTATTCGTACTCATCCTCAACTCCTCCTCGCGCGTCTCTGCCTGAAACCGGGGCGTGCTGTGCCGTCGATGCGTTGCGATGCTTTAGTGGTGAGGTGCGACGCCGACGATCCCGGTAAGAGGCAAGCCGTTGCCGGCTGTGCTGTCGGTCACGATCGTCATCCCGTCCTGGCTCACGGTCGCCGTGCCCACGGTGCCCCATGTGCCGTACGGCACGGGGGCGGCGGAGCTCTCGTCGAGGCTGTTGAGGACCACGTCGACCTGCGTCCCCGGCGGCCAGTCCGTGGGGTCGGGGTTGGGGATCGTCAGCGTGGCGGCGGGGCTGAGGACCGCGTTCGCGGGTGCGAGCCCCCACAGGGCCTTGACGCCCAGGGCAGCGTCGAGCCCCGGCGCCTTCGTCGGATCCACCGCAGCGGCGCGGAGCTCGTGCGAGCTCGAGTCGCTCGGCTGCGTCGCGTCGAACATCACGGAGCCCGCCGCGACCTCGAGCGTCACCGACCCGGAGGTCACGGAGCCCTGACCGGTCGGGAACGTCGACCCCTCGGCGGGGAGCGGGACCAGGGCAATCGGCGGGAAGGTCTCGGTGGGCTGGGTCATCGCGACGGCGAAGCTGACGTAGCTGGTGCCGCCCAGGAACTTGAGGGCGGGGCTGGTCATGTTCAGGCACAGGCCGAAGTGCGCGTTGCCTTGCGCGTCGGTCGCCACGGGCAAGGAGCAGAGGTTCGTGCCGCAGAGCAGGAGGGTCTTGCCGGCGAGCGGAGCCCCTGTCGTATCGACGAGCTGCGCGTCGGCGGTCACCACGCAGATCGCGCCCGCCAGTGCGTGGTTGGGGCACCCCTGACTGCAGAAGTCGCCCGCGTCCGCGTCCACGCCGGCGTCCGTGCCGGCGTCCGCGCCGCTGGCGCCATCGGCGCCCGGATGCTTCGCTGCGGCTCCGTCGCGCCCCCCGTCCGTCGCGGTCCCCTTCGATGAGGAGCCGGTGCCGCTCGAGCAAGCCACCGCGAACGCGAACGCGCACGCGAGGCGGACGGCGCCGATCGGAGGTGCGTGTCGGGACACGGTCCGAGCCCTAGTCTTGCGCCTTGTTCTTCGTCGCGAGCTTGGCGATCGCGGGATCCGGCGCCTCGCCCGTCGGGTCACTCTCCGGCGGGGCGGCGTCGTAGCTGTCGTCGTCGAGGTCGTCGACGACCTTCATCGTCCGCGGGTCGACCAGCACGTCGTGCGGCAACGTGGCGGACGGGAAGGTCTGCGCCGGATCGGCGACGACCCAGATGTCGGTCACGGTGTTCTCGGTGCGGTACTGTTCGGCCGTCGCCAGCGTGGCGGGCTCGTTCTGGTTGGTCTGGATGACGAGCGCCACGACCTGGACGCCGAGGCCGCTCCAGTCGCCGGCGATCGGCCCGGTGCTGGCGACCCAGCTCGGGATGAACTCCGCCTCCTGCTGACAAGCGACGCACCACTGCGCGGACGACAGCACGACGATGGCGTTGATGCCCTTGGTCCCGTCGCAGTCGTAGAAGTCGGTGATCTTGAGGGTGCTCGAGGCGGTCGCGTTCGGCGCGTAGCCCTGCCACTGCAGCGTCGGGGAGAGCACGCTGCCGACGTCGACGCCGTAGGGGCCGGAGGGATACGGGCACGCCGCGGCATGCGTGTCCGGCGTGGCGTCGTGCTCGACGTCGGCTGTGTCAGGGGTGGCGTCGTGCACGACCTTCGCGGCGTCGAAGCTGAGCGTAGGCAGCGGCCCGGCGTCATGCGTCGTCGCACCGCCCCCGCCGCCGGAGCTGCATCCCACGAGCGACAGCGTCGCGAAGCCCACCAGAAACCTTGCGATTGCCATTGCCCAGCGTTTCCTTTCCTGTCTCGTAGCACTCGAACTGCTCATGATTCAGGCTCGTCACCGCTGACGCGCCACACGGCGACCCGGCAGGCGGCCACTACGGCGCGGGGAGCGCCCAGACACCGGACGCGCCGGTTGCTGCGCAGTGCCACGTATAGAGCAGCTGCTTGGAAGATGCGCCCGTGGTGAAGAAGTTGGGATCGGCCTGGGTGACGAGCGTCGACGCTGCGGTCGGATTGGTCAGATCGATCGCCTTCAGATCGGCGCTCCCCGTCAGCGCGTTGCCGTTGACGGGGAGAATGAGCTTCGCCGCCGTCGAGAACGCGGGGCCTCCTGCGAGCGCCGGGATGGTGATCAGAGCCCCGCCGGCCACGGGAGTCGCCCCGAGCTCGTAGGCGCTGGCGTCACCAGTCGGGGCGGCGAACACCTCGAACTTCGAGTCCGCGGTGAAGCCGATCGCGCTGGCCGTGTCCGGGGACCATACCGTCGTGATGGGGCCCGGGGTCGACGCCGACACGATCTTCAGGTCGGTCGTGTCCGTCGCGGAGCTGTTGGTGAAGGCCTGGAGCCAGTTGCCGTCGGCGGAGAGGCTCAGCAGACCCTGGAGTCCCGTGACGAGGGTGAGGGTGACCGGCTGGCTCGCATCCGGGGTGCCCGCGTCCGTGGGGCTCGCGTCCGCGGCGCCTGCGTCCTTGGTGCCCGCGTCCGGGTCCGACGGAGCCGGCGTGTAGCGCTGCAACGTCCCATCCGACCGGATGACGACGATGCTCCCGTTCGCCGTGAAAGCGGCCTGCTCGCCCGTCGAGCTGACCGTCGTCGGAGCCCCGCCCGCGATCGGGTAGAGCGCGACGTCGGGGGCGCCCTGCGCGGGTGTCATGAGCAGGCGAGTCGCGTCGGGGCTGACGGCGGCGGGCGCTTGCAGCGGCGCGTTCTGGGTGGGCGTCGGGAACGTCGCGAGGGTCGTCTGCGTGTAGCTCGGGCCGGAGAACGAGGCGACCGTCACCTTCCCGGTCCCCTGCGTGCCGAGGCAGTAGTAGGCGACGATGGTGTCGCCGACGAACTGCACGAAGGGCCAGCAGGACTGGCTCGACAGGTCGATGCCCTCCACCAGCGTCTTCGATTGTGTGGCGGCGGAGAGCGACGTGACGGTGAGGGCCGCGGTGCCGTTGCCCGGGGTGGTGAAGAACGCGATCTGAGTGCCGTCCTGCGTCGCGTCGTAGGTGTAGTTGAAGCTGTCCCACGAGAACGAGCTCGCGGAGATCTCCTTCGGGCCCGTCGCGGCGCTCCACCCCCACAGCGGGGCGACCAGCGTCTCCGGGTTGCAGGGGGCGGTCAGGAACAGCGACGCCTTTCCGCCGTTGGCCCAGAAGGTATCGCTCTGGCTCGTCATCATGCCGAGCTTCGCCGGCGAGCCCCCGGCGGCGGGGACGACGAACAGGTCCTGGGTGTTCGCGTCGAGGTAGAACGCGTAGCCGTCGCTCGTGACGCGACCCCCCTGGAGGATGAGCGGGTCGGTGGACGCGACGAGCTGCTTGCCGGTCGGGGGGACGGCGCCGCAGTCGGGCGCGCCCGCGTCGACCGCAGCCTCCGCGTGACCCGCGTCGCCGTTCCCGGCGTCGGCGTGTCCCGTATCGGCGTGGCCAGTGTCGGCGCGGCCGGTGTCGGTGTGGCCAGAGTCGTGCGGGGCGGAAGCGTCCGGCGACGGCCCTGCGGCGTCGGCCTGGTTACTCGAGCTCCCGCAGGCCGAGGCACCCGTGGCGCCTGCGGCAATGAGCGCGACGGTAAGGGCGCGCAGCGTCGTCGAATTCATGTTCGTGGGTCCTCGGTCGGCGAGCGCGCGGGTGTGCAAAGAACGCGCAACCATAGTAGACGGCCCGGCAAGGCGCACGGAGAATGTGCGCAGTTGAGCGAGCTGCGCGCACAGGTCGCCCGATACCAGGCTACCGGCGTCCGTCGCTGACGGTCGCGGTCAGCGTGCCACCGGCTTGTCGCCAAGGAGGTCGGCGACGAGGTGCGGGTGCGCGAGGCCGGGGGGCGCGTGATCCGCCGCGTCGAGCGTCGCCGTGAGCACGTCGCCCGCGCCACGGACGCGGACGTGGCCCAGCGCCGCCGCCTCGCCGTCGAACACCCCTTCGTCGGTGTACGCGAGCGTCGTCGGGTGGCCTGCTTCGCCGACGTCGCGCAGCCAGACGCGCGCGCCGTCACTGAGCCGCACCAGCGCGACCCCCGCGCCCGGAACGGCGACGAAAGTGCCCGAAGGTCGGAGCGCCAGCGACGGCGCCTCGAGCCAGTTCGCCACCACTCCCGGCTCCGGGAGCGTGGTCTTGAGCGTGCCCGTGTGTGCGTTCCAGAGGCGCACCACGTGGTCGTCGCTGAAGGCGGCGAGGGTCGCCCCGTCCGCGCTCCAGGCGATCGAGCGGGCTGCTCCCGCGTCGGAGTGGAGCTTCGTGCGCTCGTTGCCGGTCTTGCCGTCGAACACGTCGATGACGCGGATGCTCCCCGCGGCGAACGCCGAGCCGTCGTGGCTCCACGCGACCGAGTAGACGCTCGACGGGAAGTCGTGGGTCGTCTTCCGCAGCGTCCCGGCCTTGGCGTCCCACAGCTTCACGGTGATCCCCTCCTGCGCGGTCGCGAGGCTCGCGCCGTCGGGGCTCCACGCGACCTGGTTCACGCTGTCGTTGCCGCTGGTCATCGTCGTGCGGAGCGTCCCGGCCTTCGCGTCCCAGAGCCGCACGCTCCCGTCGCCGCCGCTCGAAGCGAGAGTCGCGCCGTCGGCGCTCCAGGTGATCCACTCGACGATCCCCTTGTGCCCGTCGAGCTGCGCGCGGAGCGTCCCCGCCTTCCCGTCCCACAGACGCACCGCGCCGTCCGCCCCGGCGGTCGCGAGCGTCGCGCCGTCCGGGCTCCACGCGATGTGGCGCAGCTTCTTCTGCTTCGGGTCGGCGAGCGTCGCCCGGACCGTCCCCGTCTTCGTATCCCAGAGCCGCACCGTCTGGTCGTCGCTGGCGGTCGCGAGGGTGCCGTCCTTGCTCCACGCGGCCGCGAAGATCTTGCTCTTCGGCCCCGCGAACGCGCGCACCGCGCCCGACGGCAGCTCCCAGAGGCGCACCGTGCCGTTCGCCGAGCCCGTCGCGACCGTCTCGCCGTCCGGGCTCCACGCCGCGCACCACGTGACGTCCGTCGCCCCCGCGACCGTCGCGCGCACCGTCGCCGCGGCTGCGTCCCATATCTCCACCGTGTGGTCCACGTTCGCCGTCGCCAGGCTCGCGCCGTCCGGGCTCCAGGCGAGCGAGTAGCGGTAACCCCCCGCGTGCGCGGGGAGCGTCGCGCGAAGCTTCCCTGCCTTCGTGTCCCAGAGCTCGATGGGCTGCGAGACGCCGCTCGAGGCGAGCGTCGCGCCGTCGGGGCTCCACGCGATCGCGGTGAGCTCGTGCGACGCGCTCGAGAGGACGGTGCGCGGCGCCTTCGTCACCGGCGGGACCGCGGGCTGGGGCGGGGGCAGGGGTGCGGGCGGCGGAACTGCGTCCCAGAGCCGTACCGTGCGGTCGAGTCCCGACGAGGCGAGCGTCTTGCCGTCCGGGCTCCACGCCACCATCTCGACCCCCTTCTTGTGCCCCACGAACGTCGCGATGGCGTCCCCGGTGTGCCCGTCCCAGATGCGGACCGTGTCGTCGAAGCTCCCCGAGGCGAGCGTCGCGCCGTCCGGGCTGAACGCCAGGCTGTTGACCATGCTGGTGTGGCCCGTCATCGACTTCTTCAGCTCGCCCGTCTTCGCGTCCCAGAGGTGCACGGTCTTGTCCTCGCTCCCGGCGGCGACGAGCTTGCCGTCGGGGCTCCACGCGACGGCGGGTGCGCGCCGCGTCAAGCCGGTGAGCGTGCGCGTGATGGTGCCGGTCGCGCCGTCCCAGAGCTGGACTTTCCCCTGCGAGGTTCCGATCGCGAGCGTGTCGCCGTCGGGGCTCCACGCCATCGAGTCCGCGTCCGTCGGGACCGTCACGCGCGCCGTCCCGGAGTGCACGTTCCAGAGCCGCACGCTCCCCAGGCTGCCCGACGACGCGAGGGTGTTCCCGTCGTGGCTCCACGCGAGGGTGGCGCCGCCGTGCACGGGCGCGAACATCGTCGCGCGGACCGTCCCCGTCGCGCCGTCGATGAGCCGGATGACGCCGTCCTCGCTGCCGGACGCGAGCGTCTTGCCGTCCGGGCTCCAGGCGACGGCCGTCGCCCCCATGGTGTGGCCGTCCTGAACCGCGAGCGGGGAGAGCGGCGCGCTGGCGGCGGCGGGCGCGGCGGTGGCGGGGTGCGCCGACGGCGCCGGAGGCGCTGCGGACGCAGAAGGGGCCGCGCGGTCGGCGGTCATGTCGCCCGGCACGGGGTGAGGGCTGCACGCGGCGAGGGTTGCAGTCGTGGCGAGCGCGGCTACGGCAGGCAGCAGGGGGGAGCAGAGGGCCATGCGCCCTTGTATGCTGTGAGCTACTCTCCGAGCCAGTATCGCGTCTTCCACGCCGGACCGCGCGGGCTTGGTTGCGAGTGGAGCTCGAAGTGCGCCCGGCTCCTGTCGAGCAGGACGATCCCCGCGAGCACCATCACCACGCCTGCGCCAAGCGTGGCACCCCCGATGGGGGTGAGGCTCGAGCCGCTCGATCCACCGCCCGTGCTCGGGACGACGCTTTCGGCCTGCCCGAGGAGGAGCATCGACAGCCCGACACCCATCCCGATGCCCCCGATGACCGCCAGGCCCCAGCCAGGCTCATGGAGGCGGGCGTTCCCGGGCGCGACCTCGAGCTCGACGTCCCCGGCGAGCCCCGTCAGCTCGAAGTCCATGGTCCCGCGAAAGTTGCCTGACGCCTGGAAGTGCTCTCCGTGGCTCGCGTCGACGACCTGGTCGCACGGCGCCATGCAGACAGGGGAGAGCTCCAGCGGGTGCGCCGCAGTTCCGGGTCGCGTCCAGGACTGCACGCTCACGGGTAGCTCGCTGTCGACGTGCAGTCGCACGATGCCGCGAGGCCCGAGCTCCGGCGTCGGGGCCGCCGGCACGGAGGGGCCCGGCGCGGCGGCTCCGCTTGCGCCGCTTGGCGGTGGGGGCGCGGGGGCGTCCTGCGCGCGCGCCGGCGCGGACGAAAGAGACGAGAGAAGGGCGGGGATCAGCAGCAGACCGGACGACAGTCGCACGACAGCGAACCTCGTGGGAGACGAGAAAGGAAAGGAGATGAGCCCGACGCTATGCACGCATCGATCCTCCTCGAATGTTCCCACGAAATCGCGCGCGAGCTGCGCGGGGCGCCCGGCGGCGCCCATCCTCACCGCGACTCCGCCGTCATGGCGACGGAGTCGAAGCTCCTGGACGAAGAGCGGTCATCACTTCACAGCGGTCTTACGTCCTACCCGGAATGAGGACTTCCGGGCGCTGGCGGGCGAGGTGAATGAGCTCGGGGCGCTGGCGGATCACCTCGATGACCTCCGGACGCTGCCGCAGCACTTCGACCGTCTCCGGCCGTTCGCGAATGAGATCGATGACCTCGCGACGCTCCCGGATCACCTGCACGGTTTGCGGACGCTCTCGAATCAGCTCGATAAGGTCGGCCCGGTCGCGCAGAACTTCGATCGTCTCGGGGCGCTCCTGGATCATCTCGATGACCTCAGGACGCTGGCGCACCACCTCGATGAGCTGGGGACTCTGCCGGAACACCTCGATCAGCTCCGGTCGCTGGCGCATCAGCTCGATGAGCCCCGGGCGTTGCCAGATCACCTGCAGCACCTCCGGGCGCTCCCTCAGCAACTCGAGGAACTGGGGCGCGCCCTGGCCCGGCCCCTTCTCGACGACGGTGTCGGCGTGGGCGGTGGACGCGAAGCCCACGAGCATCGGGCCAGCGAGGGTGGCCGAGAGAGCAAGATGGCGAAGAGCAGCGGCAAAGAGCTTGCGATTCATGGCGGTTCCGTCTTCCTGGAGGCCGTCGCAGAGTGGCGGCCTTCGAAAGCTTGTTAGAGCATCGAGTGTGCCAGCGGGAAACGCGCGAAATCGTGGCGGCGGCGGGGCGAGCTGGGACGGGTTGTCCGTTGCCACCGGGCGCGGCGCGGGGAGCGCGACGGAGTGCCGCGGTGCGCCGATACGGGGTCGAAACCTCGGCACCGACGCTCACGGCTGTGAACGTGTACCTTCATGGTCGCGATGGAGATGTTCGGCGGGCTCCGTCTCGAAGAGCGGCTCGACGCTGGCGGCGACTTCGCGTTCTACCGTGGGAGAAGAACCCTGGTGGGACCCGAAGCGGACACGGTCGAGACCGACGTGTATCAGGTGGGCGCGCTCTTGTTCCGACTGCTCTTCGGGATGGACTACCTCTCGCCCTCGCACGCGAAGCTCCGCGGCGACCGACCTCGCGAGTACGGGGTTCGCACTCGCGGCAAGGTGGTCGCGACGACGGGTTACCCCACCGCGGTAACGGCGCTGCTGGAGCTGGGCGCGGAGCCCGCCATTCGGATGCTGCTGACGAGTCTACTGGAGGACCAGCCGCAAGAGCGGTTCGGCTCGATGGAGGCGGTCCGCACCGCGCTCGACGCCCTGCCGCCGAACGACGGTGAAGCCCGCGCATGGCTCGCGCAGGGAGCAGTGTTGCGGTAGAGAGAGAGGCGATCGCCGCCGCCCGTGAGGTGATCGACGCGCCCCGCGTGACGAGAGCCCCGCTCGGACAGGCGAGCGCCCCGCAACTCTCGGGTTTTGCCGCGCAACTCGAGGCGATCGACGCGCTCGGCATGGCGATCGCCGCGGAGGGCGTGCGGATTTCGGCGCAAGAGGCACCGATCGCGGCGAACGGAGCCACGAATGGGGGCAGTCGGCATGGCGAGCGACGCGAGAGCAGGGGCGATCGGCGCAATCGGCGCCCCGACGGACGCGGAGCCCACGGCGATCGCGGCCGAAGGAGCCACGATTGGGGGCAATCGGCTCGACGAGGGAGGCGCTAATCGCAAGTTGTGGTGCGATCCATGTGGCGATTGCGGCAATCGGCACGGGTTGCGCGGCAATCGGTGCGCCGATTACCCACAATCGACGCACGGAGCGCCGCAATCGTCGAAACGATCGCGGCGCAGCTCGCAATTTGTGGGGCACTCGCCCCTTCGTTCGAGGCTCTCGTCAGGGCGAGCGAGGCGCGAGGCGCTCGTCGCGCAAAACTCGCGGTGATTTGCGGGTCGCGAGGCGACGAGAGCGGCTCGATCGGGTGGGAGAGACGCGCTCCGTCGGTCGCGAGAGCGGCGCTCGGCGGCTATCGAGCGGCGCTCGAGGCGAGCTTTGTCGCGCGGCGAAGAGCGCGCGGAGCAATCGGAGTACCTCGCGAGGCTCTTGCCAAGCACCGAGCACAGGCGAGAATCACCGGTGCGCCCCTCGTATTGTGCTCCCGAGTCCCTCGCGGTAGACCGCCAGCCGAGGCGTCATGAAACCCATCGCTCTGGTTCCCGGTTTGCTGCTCTTGCTCGGGCTGTCGTTCGCGTGCGGCGGTAGCGGAAGCAACGACGGCTCGCCCGGAGGATCGGCCGTACCGACCTGCTTCGACGCGTCGGGAAAGCCGACCTCGGCCTGCGCCGTCACCCCTTCCGCGAACGTCTGCAGTCGCGGAGACGCCAACTCCTGCATGACGCTCCAGACTGTCGGAGTGTACGCGGCGACCGCGAGCACGGGCGTGTGCTTGCACCTCGTCTTCGTCAACACATGCCAGGTGGAGACGTACTCGGATACGTGCATCGAGACGACCGAGGACTCCCAGGGCTGGCAGTGCTGGACGTCATCCGTGGAGCCGGGCAGCACGATCGACGAAAGCGAGTGCGACGCGAGCGGCAAGTACTTCTTCGTCTCGACCGAGAGCTCCGGTCTGCTCGACAGCCTCGAGCAACAGTGCAGCGCACCGCTCTCGTAGACTGCGACGAACACGAGCCTCGCTGCGCGCGTCGGCGAGTCGGCCAGCGCGCCTGCTCGAGCGCCGGCAGTGCTTGCGGCACGACCTGGCACACGGGGACGCCCGCGGTGTCGCGGTCAGTCGCAGCCCATGGGCGGGTTCGGGGTGCCGGGGGTCGGGCAGAGGATGCACTGCCCTGCCGCGCACGTCGCCTGGGTGGGGGTGCAGTGGCAGCTCTGGAGGGTGATGCCGCCGAGCTCGCTCTGGTAGCTCGCGAGCCACATGGTCGGAATCGCGGTGTTCGCCTCGCAGTTGCAGGTCGTGCTGCAGATCGTCCCCATCAGCACCGCCGCGCAGTCGCTCGGCGTCTCGCACGTGCCGGGGTAGGTCGCGTCGATGTTGATGCACGTCGCTCCGTCGGGCGCCGACGCGTCGACGCACGTCGGCGGGCCGGGCTCGGACCGAGGGGGGCACGCGATGCACGAGCCATTCACGCATGCGGGGCGATGGCCGGCGGGGCAGCCACCGGGACACAGGGAGGCTGTGATGACCGCTTCCTGGGCCTTGATCCGCGCGGCTGCGGTGATGTTCGCCGGGACGCCGCCCCCGCAGCAATAGGTCGCGCAGACCTTCCCTGTCGCGCCGACGAAGGTGCAGTCGGAGTCTTCGCTGCAGGCTTCGTCCGCCGCGCTGACCTCGATGTCGACGCACACTGCGGCATCCGTTGCGACGGCTGCGTCGCGCGCCGCGCTGGAATCACGCCCGGCGTCCTCGTGCTCGGTGATCGCGCTGTCGTGGCCGCCGCCGTCGAGGGTGACCGTCCCCGACAAGGACGACTCGGTCTTCCCGCACGCGACGGAGACGCAGGCGACCAAGGTCAGAAGGAAAGCTCTCATGTGTCGCGCTACACGCAAGACGGACGCCAACGCCGGGGAGGCTCGCGATCTTCGAGACGGAGCTCCCGTCCTCGGTCAAGATGACGGTCGCGCGCTCATCCGCACGGTGCGGCGTGAAGCGATCAACATGAATGGCCAGGAGGAGCAGGCGTGAAGAAAGTCATCTGCCAGATGTCCTTGTCCCTGGACGGCTACGTCGAGGGGCCGAAGCACGAGCTCGACTGGCACCTCGTGGACGCTGACTTCAACGCCCATGCGGTGGAGATGCTGCAGCAGTCCGACGTGCTCGTCATGGGTCGCAGAACCTACGAGCTGATGGCGAGCTACTGGCCCACGGCAGAAGGCGACGACGGCGGCGTCAAGGACCTGATGAACGGCAAGCCCAAGCTGGTGTTCTCGCGAACGCTCGAGGAGGTGGACTGGCAGAGCTCGCGTCTGGCCACGGGCACCCTCTCCGAGGAGGTGGCGCGGTTGAAGCAAGCGCCTGGGGACGGCCTCATCCCTGTCGGGGGAAGTGACCTGGCGGCAGCCTGCCTCGAACAGGGGTTGATCGACGAGCTGCGCATCATCTTGACGCCCGTTCTCCTTGGAGGTGGCAAGACGTTCGTGGATGCCATCAAGCAGCGCCACCCGCTCAAGCTTCTCTCCACGAAAGCTTTCAAGTCGGGGAACGTGGCGCTGACCTACGAGCCCGCACGACGTCAGGCCTGACCGCCGCTGCACGCAGGCTCGCGTGAAATGAGACCAGTGCTCAGATCACGCGGCGGGGCGCGGCGCGGTCCTGCTCAGTGGACGTACCAGCTGAGCGTCCGCGTCGTGAAGCTTGCGGCGTTGGCCGCGAACGTCCAGTCCGGGTTCCCGGACGAGGGCGGGGTCCCGGCCGGCCCGTTGCCGATGCCGATGTCGACCGTGGCGGCCGTGGCCCAATGATCCAGCGCGAAGAGCGTCGGCGGAAGCGTCGCCGCGCCCGTGAACGTGGAGAAGGTGCCGTAGCAGTTGGTGACGCCTGCCGCGATGCCGGTGTTGAGCCACTCGTAGGCGTTGGCGGTCGTGTTGGGGCTGTAGCACTCGTTCCAGTTCTGGAAGCGCACCTCCTGGACGGTGGCGATCGTGGTGTTGGTACCGGAGTGGCCGTTGTTCTCGACCTCCTGGATGAACGTACCGGTCTCGTTGAGGAGCCACCGGCTCGGCAGGTTGGCGCCGACATCCCAGCTCGCCCACGCGTAGTTCGCGTTGAGCAGCATGAGCACCATGACGCGTGTGTGGGTGGGCACCGTCGCGATCTGGACGATGGAACCCGCGAGCGCTCCGTTCGCGGGCGCGGTGACCGGTACGGCGAGCGTCGCGTACTGCGTCCAGCCGCCGCCGTCCGTCACCATGTCGCAATCGACGACAATCGGCGCCGCCGCACCGGTGGGCTTGATCTCGTAGAGACCGGTCTTCGCGGCCGGGTTCGCGGTCAGCAGCGCCGCGCAGCTGACGGCGTCCGTGCAGACCCCGGCCGTGCAGATGCCGGATTCGCAGTCCCCATTCCCGCCGCAGGCCTTGCCGGCGACGCAGGTCGGAGAGCAGGCCGGCGCGACGCACTTGCCGGCGGTGCAGATGCCGGAGCCGCAGTCGGTGGCCGCGCCGCAGACGTTGCCGTCCGCGCAGGTCGGAGAGCAGGCCGGCGCGACGCACTTGCCGGCGGTGCAGATGCCGGAGCCGCAGTCGGTGGCCGCGCCGCAGGCATTGCCGTCGGCGCAGGTCGGCGAGCAGGCCGGCGCGACGCACTTGCCGGCGGTGCAGACGCCGGAGCCGCAGTCGGTGGCCGCGCCGCAGTCGTTGCCGTCGGCGCAGGTCGGCGAGCAGACCGGCGCTACGCACTTGCCAGCGGTGCAAACGCCCGAGCCGCAGTCGGTGGCCGCGCCGCAGGCGTTGCCGTCGGCGCAGGTCGGAGAGCAGGCCGGCGCGACGCACTTGCCAGCGGTGCAGACACCGGAGGCGCAATCGGCGGTCGCGCCGCAGACGTTGCCGTCGACGCACGTCGGCGAGCAGGCCGGAGCGGCGCACTTGCCCGCGGTGCAGACGCCCGACGCGCAGTCGGTGGCGGCGCCGCACAGGTTTCCGTCGGCGCAGGTGGGGCTACACGCCGCCGCCGTGCAACTTCCGTCGGTACAGACGCCGGTGGCGCAATCGGCGCCTGCTCCACATGGATTGCCGTCCGCGCAGGCCGGAGAGCATGCCGGAGCGGCGCACTTGCCAGCCGTGCACACACCGGAGCCGCAATCGGCCGCCGCGCCGCAGACATTGCCGTCGGCGCAGGTCGGCGAGCAGGCGGGAGCGGCGCACTTGCCCGCGGTGCAGACGCCCGACGCACAGTCGGTGCTCGCCCCGCAACCGGTCGAGTCGCCACACGCGGGGGCACACGCGGCCGCGGCGCACGCGCCCGCGGTGCAGACGCCCGAGCCACACTGGCTCGCCTCGGTGCACGCCGCTCCGGCCGTGCAGGTCGGCGAACATGCGGGAGGGCCCGCGTCCTTTCCGGAGTCCACTCCCGCATCGATCACGGAAGTCTCCATGGCGGTCTTCGCGTCCATCCCGGCGTCGACCGCGACGTGGACGTCTGCCTTCGCGTCGTGGCCGCTCGGGGGCGCGTCGTGGCCTGTCGCGTCCGGCAGCTGGCCGACATCCGGCTTCCCGACCGGCGCGTCCACGCCCGCGTCGACAGTCCCGGTAGCGGGGGAGCTACTACAGCTCACGGTCCCGACGGACAGCCCGACGGCCGCGACGATACAGCTCGCCTTCAACCACCCACGAGTCCACATACGTTGATTCATTGAAGCTCTCCGACGCAGACACGCCGCCCACGGTTCATGGACAAGACAGTACCAGCTACCGCTGCATATCGTCTTTCGGTCGAGAATTGCAAGAAGTCGGGGTCGCCCCGGCGGACCGGGCTCACCGCAGGTCTTCGGAGCGTGGCATGATGAGCATACGCACGTGATGGCTCTGCTCTTCGGTCTGCTCGTGAGGTTCGCGATTCCGGCCGCCGTTCTCGCGGGGCTCTTCTTCTGGGCCCGCTGGCTCCCGCGTCGCACTGCGGCGCCCTCGAAGGTGTCGCGGCCTGTCTTCCCGGCTCTGGTGATGTGCTCCGTGGTGATTCTCTCGGCGCCGCTCGTCGGGGCGGGCTACATGGCCAGACTTATCTATCTTCCGAGCGCGTTCGACATCGACCCGTCGCAGAAGTCTCGCGCCTTCGCCGACGCGATCTCGGACGCGATGAGCAGCGCGGCCCTCGTCTGCCTTCTCACGGTCCTCGTCGCAACGGCGTGGCTCGTCTACGCGACCTAGCGCTATCACTGGTCCGTGCGCCCCGCGGTTCCCAAGGCGGAGCCTCCGTATCGCTGAGCTCTCCTGGCCCGTCGGCGGGTGCGGTCCCGCTCAGCGCGATCGTCTTTTTGCCTTTGGTCGCCGCTTCGCCGTCGGGTCGGAACGCGGCTCGCCGTTCCGTCCCGTCGGGTCGAACTTCCCGAAGCTGGCGTGAACATCGAGCAGCACCCGTCCAGTCGGGCGCTCGTTCGCGTCCACCTCGCATAGACGCCACTCCACGTTCTCGGGGATCTTCGCCTGGAGGTCTTCGATGCCGTGCGAAGGATCGTCGAGGAGCTGGCAGACCTCGTACAGGAGGTCGCACTGCGCCTGCCGGATGACCGTCGCCAGATCGCGTGGGTCGGCACCCGTGGCAAGCAGGCGCTGCGTCGTGGAGTCGCCGGCGCTCCACTCGGAATCGTCGCCCAGCACCACCCGCCATAGCCCTGTCAGGAAGAGATATCTCGCGAGGTACGGGCGATTGTCGCGCGCCTCGCCGTTCGCCCACACCTCCGGATCCTTGGCACCGAGAAGCCGAAACAGCTCAAGTGCCCGAGCGTGATCGAGTCCCATGCGTCGAGCTTACCGCACCTCCGTGCGTACTCCGGCGTTGGTCGCGACGGCTCGTATCTCACTCATGTGAAGGCACCGCGCTGAGCTGCGCAAGCAGGATGGCGTTCCCGAGCGCCCCACCCGCTGCGAACTCGACACCGGTTCCGGTAGAGGAGGCGACCCCGAACGACCGTGTGGTGCGAAGGAGCCGCGTCGCCAGCTCGTTGCGTCCGTTTGCCAGCGCCGCCCCGACGGTGAAGCCGGTCGCGGTCACTGACGTACCAAGGATGACGGGACCGGAGTCGATATCCCCGACGCCGTCGTATCCCTCTGCGTATTCACGGATGGCGCTGAAGCCGAGGACCGTCACCTCGTGACGCTCGAGCGCGAAGGTCAGGTCACGGGACACGTCGGGATCGACGAAGGAGAGGAAGTACGCCGTGACGGCGGTCCCGCTCCCGCGAGGGGCGTCGCGATGACCTCCGGTGCGCGCGTCTCCTTGCTGCCAAAGGTAACCGCTCGCGGGGTCGATCCAGACGGCGCGGAGGGTGTGCGTCCAGGCCGATACGAGCGCGGAGCGGTCGACGTGAGTCGCGCGGGCGCGGAGAGCGATGGCTGCCACGCAGGCGGCGACGTCGGTCGGGAAGCTCTGGCCCGGGTAGGTCTCGATGAGCCCGTGCGGCGCCGTCGAGATCCGGCGCTCCAGGGCGTCCGTGATGCGGTCGTTCAGCCCCGCCAGCGGCGTCTCCGGATGCACGAGCCGCAGCATCGACAGTGCCACATCCGGCCACCCGAGCCACGCTTCGCCTCGCGCATCGTCCAGGTGATCGAGCCCGTCCGACCCCCATGCGCGCGTCGCGAACGCGCGCTGCGATGGGCGCATCATGTGCCGGGCAGCCTTCTCCATCACCGGGACCCATCGCTCACGCGTCTCGGGGTGCGCCAGGACGATCTGCCCAAGCCCCAGGATGGCCATCTGGTCCGTCACGAGCCCCCACTCCCCCTCGGGGCGCTGCGCGTCCCGATCAATCGCGAGCGCGACCGGCGGGGCTAGACGCGACGGATCGAACGCGCCGGCGTCCGCCAGCGCACGAGGAACGAAGGCGAGGGACAGCGTTGCGACAGCGAGCTCCAGCGCCCGGCGCCGCACGCACACTCTCGTCGGGCTCGTCATGCACTTCACCGTACGCACACGGTGGATGCGCGGCGCGCTTCCACGACCGAGCGGTCGTAACCTCAGCTCGAACGGTCAGTTCGCCGGCGCGACGGGCCGATGGGTCGAGACCGTTCGCGTTCCACCTGTCGGCGTCACGCGCTGATCACGGGGTGGTCAGTGTGAGCCTGGGCACCCAGCTGGCGAGATCGGCGAGGTCCGACTCCTCGGGGCACGCGCTCTTGCCGACCGGCGTGCAGCCCTCGCCGGGCTTGCCGGGGGTCCGGTGCGCGCGGAAGCAGGTGTCCTTCGCGCGCTGGAGGTGCTGGAGGCCCTTCGGCGGCACGCCCCAGACGCGCGCGCAGAACACGTCGAGGAGTGTCTTGAGCTTCTCTGGGTGCGCGGGCGGCGCCGGGCACGCAGCGCGCGCGGCCTTCTTCGCCTCGTCGTCGTCGAACGAGAACGTCCCGTCCGGCTTCGCGTGCGCGACCAGGGGCGGCGAGTAGGTCGCGCGCACGGGTGCGCCGCACCCGGCATCGTAGCCGCCGCCGAGCAGCTGCCGGTAGACGAGGTCGGGGATGCCGTCGTGGTCGACATCCGAGAGCTCGAACGCGGCGACGCCGTCCGCGGGCGCATACGGCACGATCTTACCGGCGCGCAGTGTGAACAGGGCGTCGCCCTCCACCGCGAAGTCGTCGTCGGGGCCCTGCCGCACCCACACCTCCGGCACGCCGTCGTGGTCGAAGTCATACGTCCACTTCAGCTGGATCCTCGACTGCCCGAAATCGCAGTACGAGCAGTTCGGGGCATCGCTTTTCGCCAGCGGCACCGAACCCATTTCGTTGTCCTGGAAGGGCGCAGCCACGCGCGTCCCGCTGTCCGCAAGGTGCGTCAGCTCGAGCAGCACCCCCTTCGCGTTCTTCGGCGACGCGCGCACCGTCACGGCCCACGCCCCGCCCGGATGCGGCGCGCACGGGCCACGCTGCCCGGCCTTCGGAAGCTTGAGCCCCTTCAGGCCCTTCTCCTCGTCGGCCAGCACGACGCACGCAAGCTTCGGAGTAGGCGCCGCAGCGCTGGGTGCCGTCGACACAGCGGGTCTGGCGCTCGCTGCCGACGGGGCAGCGGCAGCGGGCGCCGGTGGAGCTGTGGCCCCCGGCGCGCTGTCCGGCACTGTCCGTCCGCACTCGATGGCAGCGAGAACCAGGAGCGCGGACGCGATCTGCGAGACGTGCGGTCGTGTCGCTTGCATGTCAGTCGCTGAGCCCCGCCCCGGCCCGAGCTGGCTGCCTCGGAGGCGGTGGAGGGGGCGCGCTGCGGATCTCGTTCTTGGTCCCCACCGCCTCGACCGCGGTCCGCTGCTCGCTCCGGCTCTTGGCCTCGGGCTCCGCGAGGTTGCCGAGCTCGCGCATCGAGTCCGCCCTCGACTCCTGGAGCGCCGATTCGTCGACCTGCATGCGGGCGGACGGATCGACGCGGCTCCTGTCGACGTCCTCGAGATCCGCGGCGTGGCGCCCCTGTGGCGCGCCCGCTGAAGCACACGCGAGGAGGGAGAGTGGCAAGGCACAACAGAGGCGGAGACCTTGACGCATGACTCCGTCGTCTCGCAGGTCAGGCTCCGGCGCAAGGGTTACGATCGAGGTGGGGCCGTGGGCGATGGGCTCCGACATCGTCTGCCCCGAGCGCAGCCGTTCAGGAGAAGCACGATTCGACGCGCGCCTGGATTGCGGCGGACAGCGCCTCTCCGTCGAGGTCGAGATCGAGCAGGTCGAACGGCAGGAGATCCGAGAACACGTGCGGCGACGGGAAGGCGATCTTGCCCGCTCGGTTCGCGCGTCGCTCGATCGCGTCGATGGCTGCGTTCAGTGCATGCTCGCACCGGGCCGTCTCGGACAGCGCGCGTTTCGCAAGGAGGACATAGGTCGAGTGCTCGACGATGTCCGTCAGGCTCATGCCGCTCGGAGCGCGCGGGTCGGGGACTGAGACGAAGAGGGTGAGCGCCGCGACGAGCCCGTCGTCGGTGAGCTCGAACCTGAAGTCGGGAGGGAGGAGGTTCAGCATCGTCGTGGTCGTTTGCAGCGGGAAGCGCCGGGACAGGATCGCTCGCAGCACCTTCACCGTGCCCTCTGGCGGGTCCCCTGGCACGACCCGCCTACGGCGGTTCCGCCAGTCGGTCGCGAGCTCCACCGGCTGCTCGAACGTGACGTTGCCTTCGCTGTCGAAGTGCGCGCGACCCTCCAGCTCCCACCCCTGCTTGCGATTGCAGATCACGTCCATCGTGCGCGCCTTCAGATCGAAGATGTAGCGACAGGCGATCTGCATCTTCGTGAACTCGTCGTCTCTCCGCAGGAGGCAGTCGTCCCGTCCGGTGTCGAAGAATTCGCGGTTGTCCCCGACCTCGTACGCCTCGTGAAACGCAGAGCGCCAGCCTTCGGGGACGCTCGAGACGAAGGCCCACACTCGCTCCAGATCGCCATCGAGGTCTCGCACGAGATCGAGCAGCTTCACTCCGAGCGACTCGGGGTAGCCGTCGTATCCGACGTAGACCGCGCGAAAGTCGCCGTCCCCCTCGGCGATCCCAACCAGCGCGGGTGTCCCCATCCGGCCAAGATGCCCGTGACGCCGCGCGCCTGCAACCTCCGCGGAACCTCACCGACGCTCCCGCCGTCAGCAGCCAGACGATCGCCGTCGTCGGAAACGGCGACACGCTGGAGGCGCCAGCGTAGAGTCTGACGATGAAATACGTCTCTACCTTCGTTGCAGCGGCCGTCGTCATCACGGCATGCTCTTCCGCCGAAAAGACGTCCACTAGCTCCCCGGACGGCGGGTCGCACTCAGATGCCGGGGCGGGCCCGTCGACCTCGGTAACCGGGAGTGCGGCTCTCACCTTCACGCCGAAGTTCGCGGGGTATCTCACGGCCTCCGGGGGCTGCGAGGTGTGCTCCGGGCCGAGCCCCGGACCGTCGGGGCCGGCCCACTACGACACGGCACTCGTGTTGCTGACCGATGATCCGGACGTTGCGACCCATTGCGCCGCCGATGGCGCGGTCCATCTCTTCGACTTCACGACCTACCATTACCTGTCGTTCTCCATCTCGATCGCCGGCACGCAAGCGCTGACTGCCGGGACGTACACGACGACGAACGTGACGCTTCCCGTCAATGCGACGAACGGGGAGACGGCAGTCGAAATCAGTGAGTCATGCCCGACCGGCTCGGCCTGCGCGAACGAAGGCGATGTTTTCCAGGGTTCGATCATCATCAAGAGTGTGGGGAGCTCGATCACGGGGACGTTCGACGCCACGGAGGCCGCGGAGGGAGGGACGCTGAAGCTCTCGGGCTCGTTCGATGCAGTCTCCTGCCCGCAGATGCCTGCCGGCAACCCCGTCCCCTGCCTGGGCTGTGCTGCCGGCTAGTCCGCCGTGGTCGCGCGTCCTGCTCAGTCGAAGCGCATCAGCCCGGAGAACCCGTTCTCGCGCGCGAGGTAAAGGCCCCCCGCGCCATCCGGGAAGAGCAACGCATCCCGCATCGGTGCGAGCTCCTTCTGGAAGGTCTTGCCGTGGTCGAGCGACACGTAGAGGTGGTCGTCGTCCAGCGTGCTGAGCGTTAGGCGCCCCGCCTGGAAGACGACGCCGCGCACGTCGCGGTGGATGTCGCCTCCGGGCACCCAGGTCTCTCCGTGATCGACGGACCGGTAGGCGTTGCCGTCTCGGCCGATGACCAGCACCTCGTCGGCGCTCGCTCCCGTCACGGCGAGGAGAGGGCGCGTGAACGCGCGCGCCTTCCAGGAGTCGCCGCCGTCGCGTGAGCGGAAGACATGACCGACGGTGCTCAGCGTGTAGACCTCTCGCCCGTACGACCAGCCGGTGACGAGGTCGTCCGAGGTCGCGATGGTGAGCCGTGACCACGTCGCGCCACGGTCGAGCGTGCGCAGCATCGACCCGCCCGCCCCCGAGGCGTAGAAGACGCCGTCGCCGTTCGACCAGACGTGCGTCACGGCGTGCCCTGCGTCGTGCGGCACCGGGACGTCCGCAAAGGTGACGCCGAGGTCGGTCGAGCGGGCGATCGCGCCGTGGCCGGGACGAGGGACGAGGAGCACCTGCTCGTCGACCGCGAAGGTCCCGAGGTCGGCCGTCGAGACGACCGTGGTCGGCAGCTCTTCGGCGGTGAGAGCCCCGAGCGTGACGAAGGTCCGTGCCTCGTCGTCCGACCTCATCATCCGCGTCCCCTGGAGGACGAACAGGTGGTGCCCGTCGCTCCGCAGCGCAGCGAAGCCGCGACCGTCGCCGAGAACGTTCGAGGACGCGGCCTGCCACGTCGCGGCGTCGTCGGTCGAGCGGACGATCGCGCCTTCCCAGCCCACCGCCAGCCAGGTCCCGGAGGTCGTCGTCGTCGCGCCGCGAAACTGTCCAGTGCACGTCGTGCAGCGCGAGATCTCGTGCGTGCTCGGAGAGAACCCATCGCCGCGCGCGGGGCCCGACCCGAGCGTGAGATAGGTGCCCGTCCGCGGATTTCCGGTCACGCCTACCCAGAAGTCGTTGCGGACGAACGGGGCGTCGTCGGGGCCCAGCATCATGGACCCGCCGCCCTGCATGAGCGGAGCCGCAGACGCCCAGCGGCCGCCGGCGGTGGCGCGGGTCACGATCTCGTCCGAACCGGTGGCGACGAGGCGCGCTCCTGCGGCGTCCCCCCATACTCCGTAGAGCAGGGAGCCCAGATGAGACCCGACGGTCCGCCATGTCTGCCCTTGATCGAGGCTCTCTCGAACGACCCCCCCTTCGACGCCGCCATTGCCGCCTGCGACCCAGGCTCCTCCGGTCGGGAGGACGTGGAGCCCGTAGATCGGTGTCTTCCGCTCGTCGCAGACGCGGACCGTCGCGCCGTGATCGACCGAGCAAAGGACCCGGCCGCGCTTGTGGAGGAGAGTCGTGAGGTACAGCCGCCCGGCCGCGTCGCTGGCGAGGTCGTTCACGGCCCCGTCGGTCATGCGGTCGAAGGTCTGGAGGACGCGAGGCTCGCCGGCGCCGCACTCGGGGGCCGCGAGCAGGGCGCTCGCTCGTTCCCGCGTGCCGATCGCGTAGAGCGTCGTCCCGTCGAGGGTGGCGAACTGGAGGTCCCAGCGGTGGGCCCAGGTCCGCACGGTCCAGGTCACGCCGTCGTCGACGGATCGGAGGACCGTCCCCTCGTCGCCGACAGCTACGGCGCCGCAGGAGAGATCGGCGACGACGGCACTGAGCTTCTCTCCCTGCGGCGAAGGGTTGACCCAGCGCCACGCGCGAGGCCGCGGAGTCGGCAGCGCGCGAGCAGGCTCCACGGCGCTGGGGGCCGCGTCCAGGACATGCGGTGCCGCCTCGACGACATGCGGGGGCGTGATTGGCGTGATCGGGGAGGGCGAGTCGCGCCCGCAGGCGAGGAAGAAGAGAGCCCCGACGAGGTGCGACTTCGCCATCCCGGGACGCACGCTCCATCCTTCCCACGATCGAGCGCACCCGCCAAGCCATTCGGGTCGTGGCCGAGCACGGGGTGCGTGTGTGGCTTCGACGAGAGTAAGCTCCCGCGGTGATCCCCGAGCCGTCCGATCCCAGGCAGAGGGTGTCGATCAATACGATCCTGTCCCTCGTGTTCGCCGTCACGCTCACGGGCGTCGGGGGCGTCTTCGTCTTCCATATCCACCGTCGCCTGAGCCTCGATGCGTGCCTCGGCCTGGCCGGGCTTCTGACGCGCACCGCGCTGTACGTCTCCCTCGGGCTCCTCATCGAGGCGTTGTTGCTCCGGACGGCGAACGGGTACCTCACGCAAACGCGCACGCGACGCGTGTGGATTCACCTGCATGCGATCGCGCTGCTCGTCCTCTCGATCGGCCTGGTCGTCGATCTCTTCGTCTTCGCGTTCGCCGGGTATCACCTCACCACTGCGCTGCGGATTCTCTTCTCGGACGGGCCGCAGGGCGTCGGCAAGGTGGTCGAAGCGACCGGGCTCCCGACGTCGGTCGCGCTCGGGGCGGGGCTCGGGCTCATTGTCGCGCTCGGTACCGCTATCGTCACCTCGAAGGTGACCCGGCGCCTGTCTGCGCGGCGACCCATCGTGGTCTCGCGCGGAGCGGCGCTCCTGGGCGTCGCTGTCTCGGTCGCCGTCCTCTGTCTCGTCGAAACCGTCGGTTACCGCGTGCGCAACCCGTTCCTCTGGGAGCGAGAGCTGAAGAGCGTCCCCCTTGCGTTCGCGATCTTGCGGCCCCCGGCGGAGCTTGCATCGTTCGAGATCCAGGTGCGTCCGTCGGACACGACTCGGCGGCGGACGCTCGCCGATGCGAATGCTCGGGCCACGAAGGCCCCCGACGTGGTCATCGTGGTCGTCGAGTCCCTCCGGAGCGACATCGTCACCCGCGAGATCATGCCGCGGCTCGCGGCGTTCGGCGAGGCCGGGTGGACGTTCGAGCACGCCGTGACGACCGGCAACGTCACGCACTTTTCCTGGTACGGCCTCTTCGCGGGGGGCTACCCGCTCCTCTTCAACGAGATCAAGAAAACGCCTGAGGAGCAGGGCGCTCTCCCCCTCGCGATGCTGAAGAAGAACAACTACCGCATTCACCTCTTCGCGACACCCGACACGGCGTACCAGAACCTGGAGTCCCTCATCTTCGGCCCGGGAGGGTCGCTCCTCGACACCAGGTTTCATCCCCCAGAGCGCCTGCCGGCCGAGCGTGACGCGGTCGTCGTCCGCGAGGCGTCGAGGGTCCTTCGCGAGACGCCGCGTGGGGGCCATGCGTTCGTCATCGCGCTCGACTCCACTCACTACGACTACTCGTGGGGCGCCGGCTACGAGCCGAACTTCGTGCCCTATGCAACCAATGCATCATTCGCGAAGAGCTACGAGGTCGACGCGACGGCCCGTCGGGCGCTGATCAACCGCTACAAGTCGTCGGCGGCCTGGATGGACACGCTGCTCGGCCAGGTGTTCGACGCGCTCGAGGCCTCCGGTCGCTTGAGCGACTCGGTGATCGTGGTGACAGGCGATCACGGCGAGGCCTTCTGGGAGCACGGCACCGGCACGCACGGCAGCGACCTCGGCGGCGAGCAGCTCGACGTGGGCTTCGTGTTGCGGCTTCCCGGCCAGCCGCCGAAGCACTTCGATGCGGTGTTTTCGCTCCTCGACGTGATGCCGACGGTCTTTCACGAGCTCGGTGTCGCGACGGCGGGATGGCTCCCGGGGGTGCCCGTGCAGACGCGACGGGACGACGTGACGGGCTTGCTCGCACCGAGGACGGCGCTCACGTTCCAGGGATGGAACTCGCAGGCCTTCCGGTTCGCGATGACGCAGTCGAACCGCCGCATCGTCCTCGAGCTCGACCGGGAGAACCCGCTGCTCGCGCGGCGCCTCGTTCTCAAGGACATCGTCGACATGGGCGGCGGGCACGGTGAATCGGCGGAAGCGCCCGAGACGTACCACCGCGTCCTCCGCGACCTTCCTGCGCTCCTCGACGAGATGCCGTTTCTTGCCAACTGACTCACCATCGCGCCGGGCGGGATGATGTAGGACGCGATCGTCGTCGTTCAACACCGCTCCGCATCAGTCGAGCGCGCAAGCGCCAGGTCCGCGCGGGTCGCCGCACGAGCCGCAGCCGCCACCGCCGGCCCCCCCGGCGAACGAGCGAGCGAGCGCCTGCGCGGGGGCCTGCGAACGGCCGACCGTGATGACCGAGAGCACTCGGTCCGCGTCGTGGGCGCTGCAGGTCGGGCACGCGGGGGGCGGATCGCTTGCCGACACGAGCTCTTCGAACGGATGGGCACAGGCACGGCACACGAACTGGTAGATGGGCACGTCAGACCTCCGCGTCTCTTGTGCAGCCTGAGGTGCGGGGTTGCAAGGGGGCGGTGGCGATTGAAGCGCCGTCACCCGAGCGGTGACCAGGTCACCTCTCGAGACTCCGCGGGCATGAACGCCCCAGCCTCGAGCATCCGCGCCGCACGAAGCAGCCGGCGGATCCGCCTGCGTCGGGTCCATCGGGGAGGGAATGGGCGCTTGAGGTGGTCGCGGTGGCGGATGCACCACGCGCAGGCTGAAGGGCGCCTCCGCGCGGCAGAAGCCGTCTCCGCACGGAGAGCACGGCGCGTCGGCACGGACGGTGCTGTGGAGCAGTGCAACCCCTCAGGAGGAAATGATGGCCACTCGCAAGAGCACTGTTTCGACCACCACCACCGCGGCGCATGCCGCGACCCCGTCAAGGGCACGCAAGGCGCCGGGGAGCCGTCGTGCGTCGAACGCACCGGCGCGCAAGAGTGCTGTCAGGGCCCGCGGCTTCGACGTCGCGAAGTACGTGGGCCCTGGCGCGGCACTCCTCACGACAGGCGCTCTCGCCACCGCCGGCTACGTTCTGCGCGAGCATCTCGCCGACGTGCTCGCAAACGCGCTGAAGACGACGACCTCCCGGGGGTCGAAGGCCGTCGATGCGGCACGCGACGGTGTGTTCGACGCGGTCGAGAAGGTCGCGGACTCGCTCTCGGTCGACGCCCTCCTCCGTCGCGCCGGGCTCCAGCGGACGAGCACGTTGGGCTCGATCGCGGGCCCCGCGATCGGCGTCGCGTGTGGCTTCGTCGCAGGGGCCGCGCTCACGCACCTGTTCGGTCGGCAGTTGCTCGAGCAGTTGATGGGCGCGAGCCCGTCGGACTCGCACGACGACCCCACGGACGAGTCGCCCTCCGCGAAAGCGACCCCGCAGGCGGTGATGGACGGCACGCCGGTCAGCGGCGACGCACACCGCAGCACCTCCTGACTCGCTCATTCGAGCTTCGTTATTCGTAGTCCCATCAGCGCGCACGGATGCGCGCCACACGAAAGGATCACATCATGGCAGAGCACCATCACTGGCAGCCCACGTGGTACAAGCCCGAGCACGCGACGGGGTGGGACCGCGTCAAGGAGGCCTTCCGGCGGGACTGGCAGCAGACGAAGCACGACCTGCACGCGGCGGGCGGACACGAGCTGAATCAGAAGGGCTCGGACACCCTCAAGCAAGCGGTGGGCAAGGAGTCGATTCCGTCGATCAACGACGCCAACCGGTCGAAGGTGATCGGCACGCTCGACGGTGAGTGGGAGCGCGTCGCGCCTTCGTTCGAGTACGGCTATTCGGCACGTCAATACTTCGGTGGGAGGTATCTGCAGTGGAATGCCGACCTCGAGAAGGACCTCCGGAACGAGTGGGAAGCCGCCGGGCAAACGTCGCGCGACAACGACGCGTGGGAGAACGTGCAGCCGTTCGTTCGTCGCGGATACGACTACAAGAGCTGAGCGGGTCGCTGACTCACGGGTGAGGCGCGGTCGAAGAAGGGGCGGAGGGGGCCGCCCGCGCAACGCCGTTCTCGTCGTCCTCGGGCGACCTGATGTCGACGGCTCGCGCTCGACCGCGGGCGAGCGGCGGCGGAGGAGGAATCGGCTGCCCGGTCGCGTCGACCCACGCCCCGCTCGCAAAGTACACGGTTCCCTGATCATCGCGGATCGTCGTCCAAGGGGAAAAGGTGGCGCCAGGCGGCGGAAGCACCCAGCTCCCGGCAGTCCAGGCCCACCTGGAGCCGGTCCACCCCCACTCGCCGTCAAGCCAGACGGTATCCCCCTGCGGTCGGGCGGGGATGAACTCGACGCCGGCCGGTGGAGGGGGGTATCCGACCTGCACGAGCGCCGCGGTCTTCTGCTGCGTGTACCGCGGCCGCGGCATCTCGCCATCGCACGCGGGCACGAAAGCGGAGCCGACGAGCAGCGCCAGGCTTGGTCCAGCTAGTGCATTCACGCGCATGATCTTCCGCCTTCATGATGGTCTCGACTCACTCGACGGAACGCTCGCCGTCCGCGTGGCTCACGAAAAGCGCGCGGTCCCGCGGCGACCGAGCGATGCAACTAGCGCTCCTCGTCGCCGCGCTATGTGTCGTGGGCCAGGCGGGGTGCGTGAAGGCTCCCGAGGGTCGGTCTGCGATCGACGACGTCACCATTCGAGGGGCGAAAAGGCTGTCCGCGTCGGACGTCGCTGACAAACTCGCCACAGCTCCGAGCCCAAAGTTCCTCTATCTATTCCGCGGCGTCGTCTACGACTACGAGGTCTTCGACCCGAACACTCTCCAGCAGGACCTTGCGCGGGTGGAGCGCTTCTATCGCGCTCGCGGCTACTACCAGGCCCACGCGCGCGCGGGACGGGTTCACGTGGAGAAGGACAACCACGTGAAAGTCGAGGTCGTCGTCGAGGAGGGGCCGCCGACGTTGACCAAGGACGTCTCCGTCGACGGGCTCGAGGCGTTGCCCGAGGCGGTGACGAAGAGCGTCATGGCCGCAGCCCGCGAAGCGCTGCCTGCCGACAAGCCGTTCGACGAGGACAGGTTCGCCACCGCGGAGGTCAACGTGAAGAAGGCTCTGACCGACGCGGGGTACGCGTACGCACGGACTCGCCGTGACGTGTACCTGGACCTCGTTCGACAGACCGCGACCGTCGTCATCAACACTGCACCCGGCGAGACCGCGAAGTTCGGCACCTATGTGATCGACGGCCTCGACCCCGACGGGAACGGTCCACGAAAGCAGGAGATCCAGGAACCGCCGCTTCGCCGGACAATCGACATCGCGGTGGGGCAGCCGTATTCCACGGCAAGGATCGACGACGCGGTCCAGGCGCTCCTCGACCTGGGGGTCTTGTCGGCGGTCGAGATCGTGCCGGACCTCGCCCACCCGGATACACGCGTCGTCAACTTGAAGGTGCACCTCGAGCCCACTCGCCTCCGGCAGGTTCGGCTGGGCGCCGGCATCGAGCTCGACGAGATCAAGGACGAGATTCACGCCATCACCGGCTGGGAGGACCACAACTTCTTCGGCGGATTGCGCGACTTCCGCGTCGACTTCAAGCCCGGCGTGGTGCTCTTCCCGACGCGGGTCGATAACTGGGTCGCGCCGCAATACGTATTCCCCGAAGAGAAGCTTCAGCTCCAGTTCCGGCAACCGGGCTTCATCGAGGCGCGCACGACGGCGTTCGTCAGGCCCGCGTTCAACGTCTTTCCACTGCTGGTCCAGACGGACACCGCCGCGAGCTCGCCGGTCGTCGGGTACCTCGAGTCGAAAGTCGCGTTCGGTGTCGAGCGCCAGATCTGGAAGCTCTTCACGAGCCTCAGTTACAACGTTCAGGTCGAAGACCCGTTCTCCTACAAGGGCGATCTCGACCCCGACCTGCACGCTCTCGTCATCGCGTACCCGGAGCTCGTCAATCGGCTCGAGTTCGTCGACAACCGCTCCCACCCGCACGAGGGAATTGCCTTCGCGAACACATTTCAGATCGCGGGGGGGCCGTTCGGCGGCAATGCGCGCGACGTGAAGCTCGAGCCAGAGGCGAAGGTGTACATTCCTCTCGGTTCGAGAGTGACGTTCGCGACGCGCGCGGCCCTCGGCTTTCTCTGGTCGACGAACTACGGCGGGACCATCAAGAATGGCGAGCTAGACACGCCCTCCTCGGCGTCCACGCCTGGCCCGACGCTCGCAGAGCGAGTCACCGACATCGAGACCGTCTTGTTTCGCGGACTGTACTCGGGCGGCCCCTCGTCGAACCGGGGTTACCCGATCCGCGGCGTCTCTCCGCACGGCGTCGTCCCGTTCTTGAACCCTTCGACTGCGTCGCAGCAGGTCGCGAGCAGCTGCACGCCGAGCGCCAGCGGGACGGTCCCCAACCCGGCGGTGTGCGAGATCCCCATCGGCGGCTTCACGCTCTGGGAGTGGTCGAACGAGCTCCGCATCCACGTCACCGGGCCGTTCTCGACCGCGGTGTTCTGCGACATGGGCGACGTCTCTCCAAACGAGAACGACATCCGGCTCGGCTACCTCCACCTCTCGTGCGGAGTTGGCGTTCGCTACGACACCCCGGTAGGCCCGATCCGACTCGACATCGGCTATCGCATCAACGGCCTCCAGGTGCTCGGCAAGCAGAGTACCGAGCAACAGGCAGAGAACGGAGTGCAGCCGACGATCCTCGGTCTGCCCCTGGCGTTCGACTTTGGCATCGGAGAAGCATACTGAGCGTGGGCCTCCGTACTTCCAAAGCGCTGGCTCGCATCCGGAGCGTGCTCTACGTCACCGCGTGCTCGACTGGGGCGCTTTTGACGCTCGCGGTCGCTCTGGCCGTCGGCGTCCTGCTTCATCTCGACATGCCCGTCACCCGACGGTTCGCGGTGGCGGAGCTCAATCGCATCCTGGCCACGCAGTTCAAAGGCAAGGTGACCATCGCCCGCCTCGCGCACCTCAGCGTCTTCGGGGTTCGCGGCGTCGACGCGACGATCGCGGCGGCGGACGGGAGTCAGGTCCTTTCGGTCACCGGCATCGAGGCCGGCATCTCGCCGCTGAGAATCCTCAGGAGCGCCCTCTTCGGTAAGGGCGACATCCTCATCGGGGTCGACCGTCTCGTGGTCGATGCCGCGGATGTCGACCTCGACGTGGGCCCCGATGGTTCCTTGAAGCTCGTCAGCGCGTTCGATCCGGCGAAGCCGTCGCCGCCGTCGCCGCCGGGCTCGCGCGGCATCGCGATCGACCTCGACAAGATCGCGGTCAAGCACGTCTGGGCCCACGGAGCTCCCGCAGCGGCCCCGCCGATCGACGCGGACATCGACGCGCTCGAGGGCTCGTTCCTCGTAACCTCCTCCGTGACGAAGCTCGACGTGAAACACTTGACGCTGGCGGCTCGCGCGCTGCCGAGGCGCATGAGCGCGAACGCAGAGATCGTGGGCCATCTCGTCATGCCCGCCCCCTCGGGAGCGAGCATGGCGGTGACCGGCACACTCGCGGGCTCCATCGGCGAGATTCCCCTCACGGCGAGCGCGTCGATGGACGGCGACGTGGTGAACGGGATCCTCGACGTCCCCACCGTGACCGCGGAAAAGGTGCAGGCCTCGATCGAAGACGCGCCGCTCTACGAGAGCGCCTCCGTGCACGCCGAGGCGCACGGCGATCTCGCGAACCTGGGGGTGGCGCTCGAGGCTCACGTGGGACCAGGCACGGTGACGCTCGATGGGCTCGTTCACGGGAAGGGCGCGCCCGGGGGCCACGTCACCCTCACGGCGAGCCACGTCGACGCGCGGGCATTCGCGGAGGGAGGGACGGCGACCGACCTGGGCATTCGCGTCGACGCAACCGCCGCGACGCGAGCCGACGGCGTCGTCGTCGCGGACGCATCGCTGGATCTCCCCGAGGGTACGGCGGCGGGGCAGCGGGTCCCCAGCGCCGCGCTGAAGCTCGCGGTCACCACGCCGCCGGACAAGGCCGCCGCGCCCAGGGCCATCGCCGCGCACCTTGAAGGCATCATCAGCGAGCCAGGCGTGCCGGTCGCCGTGACGGCCGACGGTACGTTCGGGGCGGGCGCTGCGAGCGTGACGTTTGGTGTGAAGGCGTATGCCCCACGTCTCGACGAGGTGAAGCGCGCCGGGAGCATCGGCACGGGGTCGGCGGAGGTGACCGTGTCCGGGCGAGCGGAGATAGGAAAGCAAACATCGTTCGCGGCCGAGCTGACTGCGGTTGCTCACGGCCTGAACCCGCCGGGTGCCCATGTCGAGAGCGTCCGCGTCGCGGCCAAGGCGCACGGGTCGACTGCGAGTCCCGAGATCGAGGCGAGCATCGTCGCCACCGGACTGGCTGCCGCAGGCTACCGGTTCTCGCGGGCAGAGGTCGACGTCGCCGGAACACCGAAGCAAGGTCACGTCACGCTCTCGGGGGTGGGCGATCGCACGCCCGACGTGACGCTCGAAGCGGATGTCGGGCTCGCCCCTGCTCTCACCGTCAGCGGCCTCGCGGTCGCTTTCAGGCGCCAGGCCGAGGCCCTCAGGATCGGCGTGGAGTCCGTTCGTCTTGAAGGAAAGACGGTCCTGGCGAAAGGGATTGTGGTCACAGGCGCGGGCGAACCGCTGCGCGCCAGCTTCCAGGCGTCACCGGCGGCCGTCCACGTCAACGCTTCCACCAGAGGCCTGGATCTCGGCAAGCTCGCATACCTCGCGGGCCAGGAGAAGAAGGCCGGTGGGAACCTCGCGCTGGACGTCGAGCTCGACGCACACCGCGACAGCGCGAAAGGGAAAGTCGCGATTGACCTGACGTCGGGGGAATGGTCGACCGTTCACGGCGCCGAGGCGCACGTCGGGATGACCATGGACGGGCGACGTCTCACCGGCCAGCTTCACGCGGAGCTTGGCCTCGTCGGATCGCTCGACCTGTCGAACGTCGATGTACAGGTGGGGGGCGCCGGGCCCCTCGATGCGACCTCGTGGAAGAGCGCGTGGGGCAAGATGGCTGTCGCGGCGAGCGTCGACCTGCCTCACGCCGCCGAGCTCTTGCCCCCTGGCGCGCTGAACATCGCGGATGTCGCCGGTCGCATCATGGTTACCGGGAACGTCGAACGCGATTCCCTCGCCGACACGACGCCGGAGATCCGCCTCGCGCTCGTCACCGTCGGCCTCGCGGCGACCGGGGAGTCGACGCCGCCGGTTCGCGAGCCAGGGGGGCCCCTTATGGTGGGCCCGGCAACCTGGAGGCTTCGTGGCCTCGACGCGCGCGTAGACCTCATCGTCGACGGCGCGGACAGCGCAAGCGAGCTCGCCGTTCGTATCGTCGACGACAAGGGGGCGCTCGTCGCCGCGGATCTCAAGACCGGCCCTCTCCCGTTCAAGGAGCTCTTCCACAGCGACGGAGATCTCGTCGAACGGATGGAGGCGCTCCCCGTCTCGCTCCTCGTCGACGTGCCCGAGCGAGAGATCAGCGCGCTCCCGCTGTCGGTCCGCCCCGACGGCATCCGCGGAGGGGTCGCGGCGACCCTGACGATGAAAGGCACCGTCCTCGATCCGGTCATCGACCTTGCGCTCGTGACCAGGAAAGTCGTCGTGAGGGCGGTGCCCGACGCGCCGATGGATGGCGCCGCGAATGCCCACTACGACGGCGAGAACGTGCGCATGAACGTCAGCGTGCGTGGAGCCACGAGCCTGCTTCTGTCGGGCGAAGCGGACCTGCACGCGAGCGCGCACGACATTGTGCTCGCGAGGGGGCTCCCTTCGCGGTGGGGAGGCGGCGTCAAGGCGAAGCTAACGAGCTTCCCCCTCGGCGCGATCGGGGCGCTAAGCAGCAGTCACGTGCTGGGTTTCGTGACCGGCGACGTCGCAGTCACAGGCCTCCACGAGGACGCCAAGGCGTTCGTCAATCTGGACTTCGACCGGCTCCGGGTGGGGAAGGCGAAGTTCACGAAGGGGGTCGTCGGCGCTACCCTGGACGACGGAGGGCTCAAGAGCAAGGTGCGCCTCGAGAACGCGGAGGGGTTTCTCGAGGCGGACGCGAGCATGGGAATGAAGTGGGGGACGCTCGTCGTGCCGCTCTCGGACGGAAGCGGAGTCAAGGCGAGGCTGACCGCGAAGCACTTCGTCGCCGCCGCCGCCGCTCCGTTCGCGACGGCCGCCCTGAGCGAGCTCTCGGGATGGATCGACGCGGACGCGACCGTCCTGCTCGTGCCGAAGCAAAAGCCGAAGATGAGCGGATGGGTTTCGTTCAGCGACGGGATCATCGAAGCGCCCGCCATCGGAGAGGAGTTTCACGCGGTCAAGGCCAGGGTGACGCTCAACGAAGACGGGCTCGTGAAGCTCGAGGACGTCGAAGCTCGCGGCGCGTCCGGTCGGGTCACGGCCTCCGGGTCGGCGCGACTCGACGGTCTGACGTTGCTCGTGGCCGACCTCGCGCTCGATATTCGAAAGCCGGAGGCGATTCCGCTCGCGATCCAAGGGTCGAGCCTCGGCACCGTGTACGGCAACGTCACCGTGAAGGCGACGGGAACGCCCGACGCGAAGGCGATCAAGGTCGCCATCGTCGTACCGCACTTTCATGTCGAGCTTCCGAGCGGCAGCCTCCCGCGCTCTCCGGCGGCGCTGACCGATGCGGCGAACGTCCACATGGGGGTCTACACGAACCCGGATCGATTCCTCGTGCTGCCGCGCGATGGTTCGCCGGTGAAGCTCGTCGCGGAGAAGAACGCGGGGCCCGATCCGATGCTCCCCGCCGGAAGCATCGGCGCCCCGGTCGTCGTGGATGCCGCCGCGGACCAGCGTCACACCGAACGCGAAGCCGGGCCCTCGACGGAGATCGATGCCACGATTCACCTTGGAGACGTGCAGGTCGTTCGTGGACAGCAGGTGGCGATCAATCTCGACGGCGACCTCACGGCGAAGGTCGCCGCGGCGACGGTCGTGCGCGGCGAGGTTCATCTCAAGTCGGGCAAGCTCGACGTGCAGAGCAAGGAGTTCGAGATCGAGAAGGGGACGATCTCGTTCGTCGGCGACGACCCGTCGAACCCGGAGGTCACGGTGACCGCGGCGTGGCCGGCGCCCGACGGCACGAAGGTGTTCGCGGACTTCATCGGCCCGGTGAAGACCGGAAAGGTGACGCTCCGGGCCGAGCCAGCTCGGCCGAGGAACGAGATCGTCCAGCTCATCCTCTTCGGCACCGCGGACGGCTCCGAAGCGACGCCCTACGCTACCAGGTCGCCGACCACCGGAACGCAGGCGGGCACGGCTGCGGGTGGCCTCGCGACCGACGGGCTCAGCAAGGGGCTCGACCAGCTCACGGGCATGAGCGTGACAACGAAGGTCGATACGAGCGACTCGTCGGACCCTCGGGCGGACGTCGAGCTTCAGATCGCGACGGATGTCTCGCTCCAGCTCGCCTACGTCATCGTGACGCCTCCGCCGGGGGACAACCCGGATCTGGTCTACGCGACGATCGACTGGCGGTTCGTTCGCAACTGGTCGCTCGAGACGACCTTTGGGGACGCAGGGAGCACGTTCGCCGACATGGTGTGGCAATACCGATACTGATCGGCCTGATCGCCGCATTCAGGCAAGGCAAGGGCACGCGTCTTGCGTTCCTTCCGACCGGAGAACACTCATGATGCCGTCCGCTTCGTCGACAGAGCCTGGGAGCCTCGAGCTCATGCAACACGCTGCGCAGGATGCACGAGAGCTCATTCGCCTCGAGATCAACCTGGCGCGGAACGAGGTGACTCGGGAGCTCGTGGCCGTGAAGTCGAGCGGGATTCTCGTGGCCATCAGCCTCGCGCTCGGGCTCACGGGCCTCGCTTCGCTCGTCACCGCGCTCGGGATCGAGCTCGGAGCGCGCGGGGCGCTCGCGGTCGGGCTTCTTCTCCTTCTGGCCGCCGCGATCTCGGGATCCATCGGATACCGGCGGTTTCCGAAGAGCATGATGGCCGCGACCGGCCTCCGGCTGAAGGACGACGAGGCGATGCTGAAGGATCACCTGTCGTGACGGGTTCCATCGACAAGGAACTGGCGGCCGCAGAGACGAGCGCGCGCGAACGTAGTGGTCTCGAAGCGCAGGCCGATGCGGTGCGGGCCCGCCTCGCGAGAGAGCTGGACGCGATCGTCAACCGCAAGCGCAGGCTGCTCGACCCGGCGGACGAGCTGAGGCGTCATCCTGGGGAAGCGCTCGTTCTCGCGGGGACCACCGCCGTGCTCGTCGCCGCCGGCATCGGGCTCGTCGCGTACCGCAGGTCGACTCGGAAGGAGCGCGCGCGGCGCGAGAAATGGGGTGCGTGGGTCCCGCTCGTGCGCCACGCGGAGCGGGTCTCCCCCGAGCCCGGAGGCTTCCTTCTGCGTACGCTCGAGAGGACCGCATCCGCGACCCTGGCTGCCGTCGTCGCAGCGGTCGCGAAGCATCTCGTCTCGCGGCTCATGGAGGCTCCGCGTCCAGCGTCGCGGCAGCACCGTCTTCGAGCCGAACGAGATCCGTTTCCCCCGAGCGCAGGCTGACCTGCTTTCATATCGAGACCCCGCGGGTGGATATGGCGCCAGCACGATGGCCGTCTCGGGCGACCTGGCTCGCTTCCGGGCAGGACGCTTGACTTCCCGCCCCCAAAAGGCCGATGAAAGTGAGCATGCGCCAGCGCTCCTCTCTAGTTCTTGCTCTCGTGCTGATTCCAGCGTGTGCCGCCGAGCCTCCGCCACCAGCGCCGCCGCCGCCCCCTCCGCCGCCGGCGCCTGTCGTCGTCGCCCCACCGCCGCGCCCGGTCTACCAGGGGCTCGACCGCCTCGAGTTCAACCGTAACGCCGTCAGGACGAACCTCCCGATCTACTGGGTGAGCGACGCCAACCACGACGGCATCGTCGACCCTGCCGAGGTCGTGCCCCTCCGCTTCTACCCGACAGTCGGCATCTGGACGGACGACAACGCCTTCACGCCTGAGTTCGATCGCGCCTGGCAGACGATCAAGGCCGCGGGCACTATCTCCGTGTCGACGCCGACGACTCCCGAGGATCGTCGACGGACGCTCGTGGCGCAGGACCTTGACCAGGGGCTCTCCACCCTCGTCGCGAGCGACTTCACCGGCAGCGCACCGGAGGACCGGGCGTTCGTGACCCGGATGCTGCGAGTCGCTCGGATGATCGACGACCTCTACGCGGCACAGATCGGGATGGCAGCGCTCGCCCCCCGGATCGCAGAGGGGGACGACCTCAGCAAGAGCCTCTTTCGCCGAAACTGGGGACCGCGCTGCGTCGCACCGCTCACCGAGAAGAACCCCGAGTGCACGGCGATCCCCGGCGCGCCCAAGCCGCTCACCGACGCTTACCCCGCCGAGCTCCAGGCGGACCCGAGCTTCTGCTCGGCCCTGGAGAAGCTCCCAAATTCGAAGGCCCTCCTCGACCCGTTCGTCGTCGTGCGGAAAGACGCCGCGGGCAAGCTCGCGCCAGTCCCGTTGACGCAGGCATACCAGGGCTCGATGACGACCATTGCCGACGAGCTGCGGAAAGCGGCTGACGCGGTGACCGACCCCGCCGAGGCTCCCCTCAAGGAGTACCTCATGGCCGCCTCCACTAGCTTCCGGACGAACGACTGGGTTCCCGCAGACGAGGCATGGTCTCGCATGACCGTGACGAGCTCGCGCTGGTACGTACGGGTCGCCCCCGATGAGATTTATTGGGACCCTTGCGGCCACAAAGCCGGGTTTCACCTCACCTTCGCTCGCGTCAACCGCGAATCGCTGGCGTGGCAAGCGAAGTTCGATCCCGTCCGGCAGGAGATGGAGCAGACTCTCGCGACGCACATCGGCGGGCCTTACAAGCCTCGGAAGGTCAGCTTTCATCTTCCCGACTTCGTCGACGTCATCGTCAATGCCGGCAACGATCGCGAAGCGCTGGGCGGAGCCATTGGTCAGAGCCTTCCGAACTGGGGCCCCGTCGCTGCGTCCGGGCGCGGCCGGACGGTCGCGATGGTCAACCTGTTCACCGACCCGGACAGCGTCGCGATCCGCCGCAAGCAGGCCGAATCGCTCCTCACCAAGGAGACGATGGCAGCGTACGACGACTCGTCCGACCCGAGCCTCCTCGACACCATCCTGCACGAGGCCACCCATAATCTTGGGCCGAGCCACGAGTACAAGGTGGGGGGCAAGACCGACGCACAGGCGTTCGGCGGGCCGCTCGCGTCGATGCTCGAGGAGCTGAAGTCCCAGACTGGCGCGCTTTACTACGTCAAGTTCGCCGTGGACAAGGGGCTCCTCGGCGCCGAAGCCGCCCGACGCTCCTACGTGAACAGCTTCGCCTGGGCGCTCGGCCAAATCTCGCGCGGCATGTACACCGATACACACGCGCCCAAGGCATACAGTCAGCTCGCGGCCATCCAGGTCGGCTTCCTGCTGGACGAAGGGGCGGTCACGTTCGACCCAGCGGCCCCGGCTGCCGACGGGAGTGTTGGCGCCTTCAAGATCAGCTTCGAAAAGATGCCCGCGGCAGTCGACAAGATGATGAAGGTCGTGGGGCACATCAAGGCGACCTCCGACAAGAAGGCCGCTGTCGCCCTCGCTGCCCGCTACGTCGACGGCGACCGAGTTCCGCAGAAGCTCATCACCGAACGCGAGTTGAAATACCCGAAGCAAAGCCTCGTCTACGCCGTTCGGCTCTGAGGCCAAGAATCATTGAAGGCGTCTCGCCGGCGCTTACGGCGTCTGCGTGTAAATCGCCTGCGCGGGGCTGCCGATGATCCCCCACGATGCCGTCACGTTGTCGTGCATGTCGAAGATGCCGATCCTGGCATCGTTCCCCGTTCCCGGCTTCGTGTAGGGCTGCTTCTGGTTGAAGAACTTGTCGTCTCCATAGGTGGTTGCATTGAAGAACCAGGTACAGACTTTGGACTGCGTCACGCCGCCGACGGACTGCGTTCCCCACGTGTCGAGTACGGTGATGCTCGACTGCGGCAACCCGACGCCCATCAGGCTCTGATAATTCGGCCCGGATGACGCCCCGGAGCCGTAGTAATTGCCGTTGAGCGACAGGTAGTCCATGTACATCGCATTCCCCGCAGCCGCGGGCCCCGTGCACCCGCTCGACCCCGTTCCAGCGCCCTGCGTGGCGTGAGCTTGAACCTTCACGGTGAGGGACGCCAGAGCGCCCGATGAGTGGGGCTGGGCGGTTGTCCCACCGGCCCCACGGATGCAGCCAGTCACCGGCCCTCCTGGAGTCCCGGTGAGCAGGATCGATTCGGCGCTGGATGTTCCCTGATCGACGAGCAGGAATCCCGGCTCCAGACCGTAGGAGCTCTCGCCGCCGTTATACAGCGTGTTCGTGACTCCAGGGGTAAACGAGGAATTGCTCGGGCAGCCTGTTACGCCGAGCGCCGCCAGCTTTCCGAAAGGCATCGGGCTGTCATGCGTGACCGCGGCGACGCTCGGGAAAAAGTGGGAAAATGTCTCCCAGTCGCCCGATTGATTGCTGTACTCCCACTGACCATACTTGTTGCTTCCGACGGTCACAGAGGGAGCATGGCTCATGGATGAGCGCACGTTGAAGGTGCCATAACCGTACCCGGTCGCCGTATCGTAGGCCGCATTCAGCTGGTTCTGATCGAGCTCCATCTCTGAGAGGTTCGCCGGATTGAGCGTGGTCCCGGTCGTACCCTGATAGTTGTGCGCGATATAGAAGCTGGTCGCAAAGCTGGTGCAGCTATCGCAGCCGATTCCAGACGCTCCGGCAAGCTGGTTGCTGTTCCTGATTGCAGGAATGAGGAATTCCGTGTCGCCAGTCCCAGCCGTACCGGGTCCACAGTCCACCGCCGAGGTCACGGCCAGACCCATTTCGACACTCAGGCTCGAATTGACATAAGGATCGGCTGTCGGCTGAGGCTGAGAGACGTAGTACCACGCCGCCGAAGGTACGCCGCGCACGCCGAGATCGTCGCCTGGAACTGCATCGCAATTGCCGTACTGAACGGGAGGCATGGCAGCCCCGGTTTGAGCGAAATTCGCGGGTGGGCAAGAATCCGTCCCGCTCGATGGGCAAGCCACGTTGGTGTTCAGGTTGGCTTTTACGTTCATGCCATCCTGCACAATCACGCCGTAGCAGGGATGCGCAGAGGAGCAGCCCGAGAGAGTCGAGTTCACCATCTGCACGAGAACGGCGTTGATGACCACGGTGCGCTTGGAGCTTGCGTCCGGGAGGTTGATTGGACCGGTGTAGAGCTGGGAAGCCTCATTCGCCGGAGAGGCGTCCAGTGTGTAGAAGATCGCCGTCCCGGCGATGTTGTTCCCGCAGGAAGTGCCCGAGTAGAGGCAGATCGTCTGTGCGCCGGACACCGAACCGGGCGCGGGCGAAAAGTGCACGTTGCCGCTGGGGCCAGGCGCGTCGGTGGCGACAGGCGCATCCGTAGCGATGGGCGCGTCCAGCCTTGCAGGCGCGTCCGTGGCGACGCGCGCATCCGTACTGATGGGGGCGTCGATTGCGACCGGAGCGTCCGCTCGTGCAGGCGCGTCGATTCGTGCCCGCGCATCCGCTGCGGTGCGGGCATTCGCGTCCGCGGAGGTCGTGCCGTCCCTGGTGTCTGCGTCGAGCGCGGCATCGGCGCTGCCTCGCCCCTGGGTCGCGCACGCAGAGGAGCAGGGGGCGACGATGCCTACCGCCACAGCGAACAGCGGCATCCAGTGTGTCGAGTCACGCCTGGATCGCTTGTTCATGTTCGTTCGGACCTTGGCCGTTCAGGTATCACGTGGCGTGCCGCTTCCGCCATGCGGCCCGCCGTCCGGCCCGTCGATTGACCGGACACCGCGCCACTTCTCGGACGACGCTCGCGCCGCTTTTGTGTAGCGCACGCGCGCGCTGCTCACTCCAACTACGGCGGGCGGAGCCGACTGAGGCAGCGCCCTTCCCGGCACTCGACGACGATAGGCTCGTCGCGCCAGCTCGACGTGCCATCCTCGAGGCTCGTCGGGGGCCGCGTGGCGCATACCGGGCAGTGTCGACTGTCGAAGTCGCCGTCGCAAGCCACCCTCGCGGCATCGAAGCTAGCACGTTCGGAGCTGCGAATGCCCACGGCCATCTGCCCGCCGCAGCAGCTGACCGTGTGGAAGACGAGGGCGCAGTCGATCGTCGCGCCGCACGTCTTGTCGAAGGCAGGGAACTGCACCGGGTCGTGAGCGCAGTCGAGCCCGGGCATCAAGGGGAGCGCGCGCGGCGATGTCGTCGGCGGACACGCGATAGCGGCGAGAAACGAGGCGATGCAGAACGTGCGGATGAGTGAGGACATGATCGGAGGGACGGGCGAGGGCTCTTCGAGGGAGGTTATACCGACCTACATCGGCTTCGACGAGCTGCACGCGTTGCCGGCGAAGAGCCCGTCACGGGTCTTCTTGCCAGACGTCCCATCGTCGTCTCCACCAGTACGGAAACAAGACCGAGCCGGTCACTCTGCGACAATCATCGTCACGTTCGAGAAGTCGCCGGCATTGGAGGTCAGCCGTCGGGATGTAGAAGCGGAGCTCCTGGACATCCCCGTCGACCTCGACACCGCGAGGAGGTCCTCTCCGTGGAAGCGCGTCGTTTCGCGTTTGAGGCATGCGCCGGCCCTCTGTACGTTGAGAAGCCGCGATGAAGCACGACCTCCAGGAGATCGGTCGCTTCCGGCTCGTGCGGACCCTCGGCGCGGGCTCGATGGGGGTCGTCTACGAAGCCGAGGACCTCGATCACGAGCGCCGCGTCGCGCTGAAGGCCCTGCGGCATGTCAGCGCCGACATGCTCTACCGGCTGAAGCGCGAGTTCCGAGCGCTGGCCGAGATCCGCCACCCGAACCTCGTCGCCCTCCACGAGCTCGTCGTCGGCGAGATCCCGTTCTTCACGATGGATCTCGTCCTCGGTGTCGACCTCCTCACCTACGTTCGCTCGCGCGAAGGCTCGGACGCCGCCTACGACGAGGTGCGGCTTCGTGACGCCATGCGCCAGCTCGCGCGCGGTATCGCCGCGCTGCACGAAGCGCGGAAGATCCACCGTGACGTGAAGCCGTCGAACGTCCTCGTCACCGCCGACGGTCGCGTCGTCCTCGTGGACTTCGGCCTCGTCGTCGAGAGCGAGGCCAGCAGCCGCGGGAGCCAGCGTGGGGCCGTGGGGACCGTCGCATACATGGCCCCTGAGCAGTGCGTCGGCCAGGGACGGCTGACGCCGGCCGCAGACTGGTATGCGTTCGGCGCGGTGCTCTACGAGGCGCTCACGGGACGTAAGCCGTTCGAAGGGAGTTCGGCGCGCGTCATCGTCGAGAAGCAGAGCCGCGCTCCGAGGAGCCCGAGCAGTGTCGCGACCGCCACGCCGAAAGACCTCGACGCGCTGTGCACCGCGCTCATGGTCCACGATCCCGCGGCGCGTCCCGATGGATCGTCGGTGCTGCGTCAGCTCGGCGACGAGACCGCGCTCGTCACGGCCGCACGGACCGAGGTCTCGGTGTCGCGTACGGGTCGCGCCAGGGAGCTCGGCGTCCTCGATCGCGCATTCCGGGCGATGCTCGATCTCCGCTGCAGCGCGGTCGTGGTGCGCGGCGAGTCCGGCATGGGGAAGACCACCCTCATCCAGCACTTCCTCGCAGCCGCCCGCGTCACCTGCTCCGATGTCGTCGTGCTGCGCGGCCGCTGCTACGAGCGCGAGACCGTCGCGTATCAGGCCGTCGACAGCCTCATCGACGACCTCAGCCATCACCTCGTTCAGCTCCCCACGGCCGACGCTGCCTCGCTCCTCCCGCGCGAGGCCGGGCTCTTGCCGCGCCTCTTTCCCGTGCTCGGGCGCGTGGAAGCCATCGCGACCGCCCCGCGTGTCCACGTCACCGCCGACCCGCAGGAGCTCCGCACGCGTGCGTTCGGAGCACTCCGCGAGGTGCTGCAGCGGATGGCCGAGCGCCACCCGCTCGTGCTCATCCTCGACGACATGCACTGGGTCGACGCGAGCACCGTCGCCGTGCTGGCCGACATCATCCGTCGCCCCGACCCGCCGACGTTGCTCCTCGTGCTCGCCACGCGCACGACGCGCGACGGGAGCGGGTCGCTCGTCGAGCTCCTCGACCACGCGTGTGTCCCTCACGCCGAGATCGAGCTTGGCCCCCTCTCGGACGCGGACGCCACGACCCTCGCTCAGGAGCTGCTCGGACCCGAGGCGCACCGCGCGTCCGAGGTTGCGCGCGAGGCTGCAGGGAACCCGCTCTTGCTTGGCGAGCTCGTAAAATACGTCAAGAGCGAGGCGGGGACGACCATCGAGTCGCTTCGCCTCGACGACGTCATCGCGAAGCGCGTCGCCACCCTCTCTCCAGCCGCCGTGCGTCTGCTCGAGCTCGCAGCGCTCTACGCGGAGCCCATCTCCGAGCGCACGCTCGCGAGCGCGGCCGCCGTCGGCGAACACGAGCTCGCGATGGAGCTCGCGACCCTCGGCGCCCTCCATCTCCTTCGCTCGGCGCGCAGCGTCGATCGGGAAGTGAAGCTCGAGCCGTACCACGCCCGCGTCGCCGAGGTGATGCGCGCCCGGCTCTCCGACGACGTGAAGCGCGAACAGCATCGCCGCCTCGCCGTCGCGCTCACCATCCACAAGGACGGGGCGTCGGACCGCCTCGCGCTCCTCTGGCGCGCCGCCGGCGACGCCGCCCGCGCAAGCGAGCAGGCGCGCCTCGCCGCCGACGAGGCGATGAGCAACCTGCGCTTCGATCGCGCCGCCGAGCTCCTCACGCTCGCCCTCGAGCTCGGGAGCGGCGGCGAGCGGACGAGCGTCCCGATGGTTCGAACGATGTGGCGGATGCTCGGCTTGGCGCACGGCAGCGCAGGCAGACCCCGCGACGCGGCGACCGCGCTGCTCCGCGCGGCCGAAGGGGCCGAAGACGCCGAGCGCCTCGATCTCCGACGCCGCGCCGCCGACGAGCTCCTCCGCGGCGGCTATCTCGAGGCCGGTCTCGCGCTCGTGCGCGAGGTCCTCGCCGAGATCCACCTGCGCCTCGCGCCCACTCCGCTGCGCGCGCTGGTCTCGCTCCTCCTCCTCCGCGCGTGGCTCGCCGTCCGCGGTCTCGACTTCCGCGAGCGCCCCGCGTCGAAGATCGCCCCGGAGGCTCTCACCCAGATCGACGTCCTCTGGTCGGTCGCCGTCGGCCTCGCGGTCGTTGACAACATCCGCGGCGCCGACGGGCAGGCAAGGCATCTCGTGAGAGCGCTCGCGGTCGGTGAGCCCACCCGCGTCGCGCGCGCCCTCGCCGTCGAGGCCAGCTTCCTCGCGTCGACCGGCAAGGCGCGGCGGGCTCGCGTCCTCATCGCGCGCTGCCGCGGCCTCGCAGACCGCATCGGCTCGGCCTACGCCGTGGCCTTCTCGTCGTTCGCCGACGGCTTCGTCGATTACTTCTGCGACAGCCGCTGGCGCGTGGGGCTCGAGCACCTCACGGAGGCCGAGACCCTCTTCCGCCGCAACATCGGGGCGGGCTGGGAGATCGACACCTCGGTCATGTTCTCGTGCCTCTGTCAGCTCTATCTGGGCGAGCTCGATGCGCTCGCGACGCGTGTCCCGGCGCTCGTGCAGGAGGCCGAGCGGCGAGGCGACCTGTATCAACAGGTGAGCCTGCGCACGCGCCTCAACGGGATATGGCTCGTCGCCGACGACACGGCTTCGGCCGCGCGCGACGTCGACGACGCCCTCGCGGCATGGCCGAGCGAGGCGTTCCAGGTGCAGCACTTCTTCGCGCTCGGCGCGCGCTGCAACGCAGCCCTCTACAGCGGGCGCGCCGCCGATGCCGACGCGCTGCTCCGCAAACACCGCCGCTCGCTCGAACGGTCGCTCCTCCCGCGGGTCACGATGGTCCGGATCGAGATCGCCGATCTCTGGGCGCGCATCGCTCTCGCGGAAGGCGCGGCGAGCACGTCCACCGGCGAACGGAGCTCCCACGCCGCACGCGCGCGCAGGGTCGCCCGCAGCCTGGCGCGGGAGGCCGTACCGGTCGCAGGCGCGCTCGCCACGCTGATTCGCGCGGGAGCAGCGGCGCTCGAAGGCCACCGCGAGCTCGCCGTCACCGAGCTGCGGCGGGCGCTCGAGGCGCTCCTTGCGTCCGAGACGATGCTGCACGCGACGGCGGCGCGGGCGCGCCTGGGTGTGATGCTCGGCGGGGACGAAGGAGCGGAGCTGTCGCGCGTTGCTGCGCTCTGGTACGCGAGCAAGGGCGTGCGGAGCCCGTCGCGAATGAACGCGATGCTTGCGCCTGCGTGGCCCGTCGCCGTCGCTACGTGAGCAGCTTCGCCGCTGAGGGCGCGAGCATCTGCACCCACGACTCCGGCCGAACGACGTGCTGCCCGTGAAACCACCCGGCTGCCGTCGCCACGAGTGCCAGCCCCTCGTCTCCTCCGCGCAGCACGCCCAGCCGTCGTCGCGCCGCGGCCGTGTGCGCGCCCATCTCGAGCTTCTCGAACGCCGCGACCGCGTCCTCGAGCTCTCGCCGCTCCTCCGCCGCGTCTCCCTTCATTGCCGCCAACCCTGCGCGCAGCAGCATCGCGCGCGGCGCCCCCGTCGGCAGACGACGCGCGAGCAGCGTGCGCGCGATGCTCTCGACGAGAGGCACGAGCTCACTGCGTCGCGAGGGCGATGCGAGCGCGCACGCAAGGGCGGCGCGCGAGTGAGCGTCGAGCGCCCACAAGCGAAACCACGGCAGCGCGAGGAGCATGGACCCTTCGAGCGGCGCCCAGGCATCCGTCACCACCTTGAGCGCGAGCTCGGCGTCTCCGGTGTAGAGCGCGATGTCGACGCGGGCGAGCAGCGCGAGGAACGCGATCATGTCGAAGCGATCGCGCGACCAGCTCTCCTCCGCGGCGCTCGCTTCGGCGAGGGCGCGCGCGGGCTGGTCGATGGCGAGCCAGGTCGCGAGGTTGCCGTGGCCGAGCCGGTGAAACGCGGCCTGGTGGCGGTCGCCGGAGTCGAGCGCCGCGCGAAGGCAAGGGGCCACGAGCTCTCGCAAGTCGCTGAAGTTGCCCATCGTGTAGAGCGTGAAGGTCGAGAAGATGTGGACTCCGGCGAGGTCGAGGACCGCGTCGGGCTGCTCGATGAAGACCTCGTGCGACATGCGGAGCTTGGCGAGCGCGGCCGAGAACCGCGCGGAGGTGAACTCTATGGCGCCCGTCATTGCATCGGACCAGCCGAGCTTCTTCCCTTCGCTGTCCTCGAGCGCGCGGGCGCTTGCCATCAAGCCCTCGGCCCGCTTCGTCCAGCCTCCGGCCGCGCCCGCGACCCACGCAGCCTCGGCGCTGAGGGCGCGGGACAGGCGGACGCGGTCGCCCACGCGGATAGCCTCGAGCAGCGCGCGCGCCGTGAGCCACGCGCCGATGATGACGTCGACGCCGGACGTTGTGGCTGCGAGGTCGTGGAGGAGGTCGACGCGCCGTTTGGCCTCGACGGCGACGGTATCGGCCGGCTTTGCCTTCATCCAGAGGGAGCGGACACGCACGACGGCGCGCAGCGCGAGGATGCGGACGAGCGTCCACCGGCCGCCGCCCGGGACGCGCACGCCGATCGAGGCGAGGAGCTCCCTCACGCGCGTGATGCCTTGCTCGAACTCCCCGGCCCGCACGAGCTGCTGCGCCGCGCAGCCCTGGAGCTCCAGGGCGACGGCGCCCGACGCTTCACGGCTCGCGGCCTCGTAGACGGTGGCGGCCTCGGCGCATCGACCGGCGCGCGCGAGGGCTTCGGCGAACTTGATGCGGATGTCGTGACGCGAGCGGTCCCCTTTGCGCAGCTCCAGCGCGAGCTTGTAGTGCTCGGCGGCGCGGTCGAACGCGAGCCCGTACTCAGCCTCCTCGGCGGCGCGCAGCGCGGTCTCGGCGGCCTGCGCGCCTTCGCCGGCCGCGACGAGGTGGCGCGTGAGCTGGACGGCATCGGGCGAAGACGCCAGCGCGTAGGCCGCCGCGAGCTCGACGTGCCTCGCGCGTCGCTCCTCCGCGCCGAGGTCGGCGAGCACCGCCTCGCGCACGCGATCGTGGAAGGGCTCGACGGCGGCCTCGACGTGCACCCGCGCTGGGCGCACCAGGTACATCTTTTCGAGGACGCCGAGCTCGTCGGCGAGGGCGGCCATGTCGAGCGTCGCGGCGTGCGCGAGCACCTCGCGCGCGATAGGGACCGCGGCGAGGACGGCGAGGCTCAGCACACGATGCGTGAGCGCGGGGAGGGCGCGGGTGCGGGCGCGTACGGCGTCGTCCAGGCGCGGATGATCGGCGGCGCGTGGGCCACCGAGCGCGGCATAGCGGACCAGCTCCTGCATCAGGAGCGGGTGCCCTTCGGCCTCGGTGGCGATGGCGACGGGATCCGTCGCCGCGAGCGCTTCCCCCGCGCGATCGACCAGCGCGGCGGCGAGCGTGCGCGCGTCGTCGGGAGGGAGCGGCCCGAGCGAGATCCGCACGATGTCGTCGGGCAGCGCCCACCATCGCTTGGTCGAGCCAGGCTGCGGGCGCGCGTACGGGTCGGGAAGGTCGCGCTCGCGCGAGGCGAGGACGAGGAACATCGGTGGGGGGTCGGGCGGGCGGATGATCTCGCCGAGCAGCATGAGGCTGTCGCGCCCGGCCCACTGGAGGTCGTCGAGGATGACGAGCAAGGGCTGCCGCTCGGCGATCCGGGCGAGCAGCTCGCGGAAGGCGGAGAAGCAGCGGGTGCGGAGCTCCTGCGCGTCGAGCTCGAGGGTCATCGCGCGGGTCAAGCGAGAGATGGGGCCGACGCGACCGAGGATGGGGAAGAGCCGCGGGAGGAGCCACGCGTTCCTCGGCATGAGCGCGGCGGCCTTGGCGGCGCTCAGCGAGCGGAGGTGTCGAGAGAGCGCGTCGATGACGTGGTCGAAGGCGTTGTACGGGATGCTCTCGTGCTGGTAGCCGCGCCCTTCGAGGATGACGGTGGCGCCATCGGCTTCGGCGAGCCTGCGCCGGAACGCCGTGAGGAGCGCGCTCTTCCCCATGCCAGAGACGGAGTCCACGAAGAGGGTGGCCGCGCGCCCCTCGCGACGGAACATGGACCATGCGCTGTCGAGCTCGGCGAGCTCGGTCTTGCGTCCGATGAAGGGGCTCGCGGACGGGAGCGGATCGGAGACTGCGCTCTCGCCGCCGGCGACGCCTCCGAGCGCAATGCGCGCGAGAATGTCGCGGCCCACGGGGCGCGCGTTCGGATCGATCCGGAGAAGCTCGACGCAGAGCGCCTCGAGATCGGGAGGCACGTCGGGCGAGAGGGTGCGCGGAGCGGCGGGCTCGACCCGGAGCTTGTCCGCCATGATGGAGACGGCGGTCCCCTTCACGGGGAGTCGCCCGGTGAGCGCCTCGTAGAGGATGACACCGAACGAGTACCAGTCGGCCGGAGGTCCGACGCGACCGTCGCTGATCTGCTCCGGGGCCATGTACTCGGGGGTGCCGCACAGCCCCGCGACGGTGGAGCGATCGCCCTGCTCGGTGCCGGTGATCAGGCCGAAGTCGAGCAGGACCACGCGACCGTCGGGGGCGACGCTCACGTTCGAAGGCTTGATGTCCCGGTGCACCTTGCCCGCGCCGTGCACGGTGGCGATGGCGGCGGCGAGCTGGTGGAGCGCGCGTCGCAGCTTCGCGTCGTCGAACGGAGGGAGGCTCGTCAGGGGAGCTTCGCCTTCCCCTGCAGGGCTCGCGAGCTTGGGGTGATCGATGGTCTGGGCGACCGCCGCCATCCGCGCCTCTTCGCGCCAGTCGCGAGTCCACACGTGGCCGAGGAAGTCCGTCCCTGGCACGAGCTCCATCGTGAAGAACCAGATCCCCTCGTGCTCGACCAGCTCTCCGAGGCGCACGAGGTTCGGGTGCTCGATGCCGTGCAGCGTGCGGAACTCGCGCTTGAACCGGAACAGCGCCTCCGCATCCATCGTCTGCAGCGTCTTCAGCGCGACTCGCTCGTCCTTCTCGACGTCGTGCGCCTCGTACACCACGCCCATGCCGCCCGCCCCGAGCTGCCGGACCACGCGAAAGCGCTCTGTCCCTGCGAAGCCTGTCACCTCTGTGACCACAGCGCCGCATTCTACCAGGGCACGCGCGAGGCAGCGTCACTGCATTGGAGGCAGCAGAGCTCTCCTCCCCCCGACATGAACCCTCGTCATCGAGGCTGGCGTCGGAGGATCGTCGCATGGGCGCTGGCTCGGCGGCGACCAGGGACGTCGCAAACGCGGCGAGAAGGGGACGAAGCGTGCGTGATAAGCTCGCACGAACGAACCCATGAACTGCATACGCTCGCTCTCGGCGCTCGCCCTGATCTTCGTCACCGCTGCCGGATGCAGCTCGAGCCTCGGTCCGGAGTGCGCTGCGCTCGCCAAGTGCTGCGCGTCGCTCTCGTCGACGCCGTCCACGCAGGGGGCGAGCTGCAACGGCAGCCCGCCGACAGAGGAGACGGCGTGCGAGGAGGCGCTCATGCTGTTCCAGGACACCGGGTCGTGCACCAGCATCCAGGTCCAGACGGCCAGCGGCAGCTCCAGCACGACGGTGTACAACTTCGGCGACTCCGGCGGACCGAGCACACAGGGAAGCTCGAGCTCCGCTGCCTCGTCGAGCGGCACGTCGACGGCCACATCCGACGCCGCGAGTCCGTGCAACATGCTGACGAACACGGGGACGACGGCCACGCCCACGCCGGTCGTCGGGGCGACGCCCACGGGCATGGGCGGTACGGTGATCGACGGGACGTACGTGCTGAGCTCGGTGACGACGTACTGGCCCGCCGCGAACCCGCCGTCCGGCGAGGGTTCCTTCGCGGACACGATCGCCGCCGAGAGCGAGACCATCTCGGTCTCTGGAGCCACCTGGCAGGTCGTCGAGAATGCCAGGATCGACCCCACGACGACGGCGACGTTCACCTACACGACGAGCGGTCCGACCTGCATGCTGACATGCGGGAGCGGCGACCAGATCGAGACCGGGAAGGCAGCCCCCTCCGTCGATTCGGTGTCGTTCACGGCCTCGCTGTCGGCGTCAGGCTCGATGCTGGTCGTTTACCACACTGCGATCGCCACGATTAGCACTCCGGGCGGTACGTTCGCCGTCGGTGCGGCGCTGACGTTCACCAGCCAGATGTGACGCGTCTGTCGGACGCCGCGAGGGATCCGAGGGCAGCTCCCGCCGCGGCGAGGGCCGCTCGACGCGCTCCGATGGCGTCCCGAGCTGCTCGCGGCGCGACCCAGCGCGCGTCGATCGCGCCTCGAGTCGCACCGAGAGCGACTCTCGGTACACGCAAAGCGCCTCTCTCGAGGCAGCGCGAGTCGCTCTCCCTTCCTCGCGAATCAATGATTGCCGCGAGTTGCGCGCGACGAATGCCGAGAGCCTCCCTCCGTCTACCGAGAGCCTCCCTCGGTCTACCGAGAGCCTCCCGAGGAATGCCGAGCGACCCGCAAGTTTCGACCGGAGCGTCCCTCGGTTCGACGATAGACGCTCTCGGTATCTCGAAAGGGGGCGCTCGGTGTGCCGAGAGGCGCTCGAGGCACGCCGATAGACGCCCTCGCTTTGCCGATAGACGCCGTCGTCTTGCCGATAGACGCCCTCGCTTTGCCAACAGACGCCCGAGTCGCGACGAGAGCTTCCCTCTCTCTTCCGATCGCCGCTCTCGGCGTACCGACGGCGGCTGCCGGAGTACCGACGGACCCTCCTGGAAACTTCTTCGGCCGCAATCGGTGTGGCTCGGGCGTCTCTCGTCACGCTCACAGCTGCGTTCGGCGTGCCTACGGCGTCTGTCGGTAGGCCGATAGACGCCCTCGCCGTTTCGATCGCCGCTCTCGGTGTCTCTCGGGAGGCCCTCGCCACACCGACGGACGCCCTCTTCACACCGATGGGCGCCGTCGTCGTATCTCGGGACGCCCTAGTCGATTTTCGCGCCTCTCTCGTCACTCCGAGGGAGACTCTTGCCACAGCGAGAGCGTCTCTCCCCGTTCCGACGGACGCGCTCGCCTCTTTCCCGGACTCGAGCAGCATGAGGGAGAAAGCGCACGCATGAAAAGGGTCATTTGCCGGATGTCCGTGTCCCTCGACGGCTACATCGAGGGTCCCAATCGCGAGATTGACTGGCACCTCGTGGACGAGGAGGTGAACGCCTACGTCGTGGAGATGCTCGAGGCTACCGACGTGCTCATCATGGGGCGGAAGACCTACGAGCTGATGGCCGGCTACTGGCCCACCGCTGACGGTAATGACATCAGCGTCAAGGCGTTCAAAGACTTGATGAACGGCAAGCCCAAGCTGGTCTTTTCGAGAACGCTGAAGACGGTGGAGTGGCAGCGCTCACGGCTCGCGGTCGGAACCATCTCCGAAGAGGTGATGCGATTGAAGCAGACCTCCGGGGACGGCTTGATCTGTGTAGGAGGAAGCGACCTCGCGGCATCCTTCCTCGACGAGGGGCTGCTTGACGAGCTCTGGGTGCTCCTGACGCCGGTTCTCATTGGTGGCGGAAAGACCTTCGTGGACGCCATCAAGAAGAGGCACCCCCTCAAGCTTCTCTCCACGAGAGTGTTCAAATCCGGGAACGTGGCACTGACCTACGAACCGGCGCGACGTTAGGCGAGACCACCCCTCTCCAATTCATGAATGGAGCGCGATCAACGCGCTGCGGCACGCGAGGGTGAGGGGGTGTGGGAGAACGCGGCGCGAAATCAGAGCAAGGCGCGTCTTGAAGATCTGGCCTGATTCATCGATAGTGCCGACCATGAAAAAATATGTCGATCTTCTCCGCTTCATCGGCCTCGCGATATTCCTGTTCGCGTGCGGAGGAGGGTCCACGACCGCCGGCGGGTCGGGGGGCAGCGACGGTGGCGACAGCGGAGCCGGAGGGCACGTGGATGCTGGTGGCAAGGACGGCGCCGGAGGGCACGTCGACGCCGGCGGCAGCAAGGACAGCGGGAGCAAGGATGCCGGGCACGCTGGCGACAGCGGCCACGACGGCGGCGGCCCGGTTGGCGACAGCGGCCACGACAGCGGACCCACGACGTTCACCATCGGCGGCACCGTGGCCGGGCTCGCGGGCACCGGGCTCGTGCTGCAGGACAACAGCGGTGACAATCTGACCGTGACGGCCAGCGGCGCGTTCACCTTCGCAACCCCCGTCGCCCCCGGCGGCGCCTTCAGCGTGACGGTGCTGACGCAGCCCTCGACGCCGACACAGACGTGCTCCGTCACCGGCGGCACCGGTACGGTCGGCAGCGCCGACGTCACCAGCGTGATGGTCAACTGCGGGACGGATTACGTGATCGGCGGCACGATCAGCGGCCTCGCGGGCGCCAGCGTCGTTCTTCAGGACAACGGCGGCGACAACCTCACCGTGACCGCCAATGGCACCTTCGCGTTCGCGACCCCGGTCGAGACCGGCGGCGCGTACGCAGTCACCGTGCTCACGCAGCCGTCGATGCCGACCCAGACGTGCACCGTCTCGACGGGCAGCGGCTCGGTCGCCAGCGCGAACGTCACGACCGTGAGCGTCGTGTGCGTGACCAACACTTACACCGTCGGCGGGACGGTCTCCGGCCTCACGGGCTCAGGCCTCGTGCTGCAAGACAACGGCGGCGACAGCCTCATGGTCACTGCGAGCGGCACGTTCACCTTCGCGACCTCCGTCGCGAGCGGCGGCGCGTACGCCGCCACCGTGATGGCGAACCCCGCGATGCCCTCGCAGACCTGCGTGGTCACGAACGGCGCCGGCACGGTGACCGACGCCAACATCACGAGCGTGACGGTCACCTGCACGACCAACACCTACACGGTCGGCGGCATGGTCACCGGCCTGGCGGCCACCGACAACCTCGTCCTCCAGGACAACGCTGGCGACAACCTCACCGTGACCGCGAGCGGTGCCTTCACCTTCGCCACCTCTGTCGCGAGCGGCGCGCCCTACGCGGTGACGATCCTCTCGGCGTCGGGCGTGACGGCGCAGACCTGCACGGTCTCGGGCAGCAGCGGCACCATCGGCGCGGGTGACGTCACGAGCGTCGCCATCAACTGCACGACCAACAAGTACACCATCGGCGGCACCGCCTCCGGCCTCGTCGGCAAGGGGCTCGTGCTCCAGGACAACGCCGGCGACAACCTCAGCGTCACGGCGAACGGTGCCTTCTCGTTCGCCACGCCGATCGCTAGCGACGCAACCTACGCCGTGACGATCCTCACGCAGCCCACGACGCCCTCGCAGACCTGCGTCCTGGCGAACGCCTCGGGCACGGTGGCCGCAGCGAACGTGACCACCGTCACGGTGACGTGCACGACGAACATTTACACGGTCGGCGGCACCCTCAGCGGCCTCGCCGCCACCGAGAGCGTGGTCCTCCAGGACAACGCGGCCAACAACCTGACCGTCAGCGCGAACGGCGCCTTCACGTTCACGACGCCGATCTCGAGCGCCAGCCCCTACGCCGTCACCGTCCTCACCAACCCCGCGTCGCCCTCGCAGAACTGCGTGGTGACGGCGGGCACGGGAACGGTCACGAACGCAAACATCACCAGCGTCGTCGTGACCTGCACGACGGATACGTGTCCGGCTGAAACGACCGCCAACTGCGTCCTCACCACCACGAACAGCGGTAGCACCGACACGGCGACCTGCGCCGCCGGGTACACCGGAGCCTGCTCCTACTCCTGCAGCATTGGAACGTGGACGAAGGTCGCCAACACCTGCGCCGCGCAGTGCGCAGCCGGGACGACGAACAGCTGCGTCCTCACGACCACGAACAGCGGCAGCACCGATACGGGGACCTGCGCTGCCGGGGACACCGGGACCTGCTCCTTCTCGTGCTCCAACGGGACGTGGACCCAGGTCACGGACACGTGCGCGCCGATCTGCGACCCCAACACCGAGGTCTCGTTCGGCGGCTTGTGCTACTACCTCGACGGCTCCGACGGCGTGTGCGATGCAACCTTCGCGCTCGGCTCGAACGCGGAGCTGGGGGCGATCCTCGCAGCGAACCCCAACGCCTGGCAGGGAAAGACCTACAGGCACACGGTCTCGAGCAACTGCTGCATCGTGACGAGCGACGCTGTCGAGGACTACGGGATGAATGTCGGTGCGGCCGGTAACTGCAACACGGCCGGTCCGTTCCTCGCGGGTCAACCGGGCCTGAGCGAGGCGAATTGCACGATGGTAACCAACCGCAGCGCGAATCAGCTCACGCTCTGCGTGAACTGACGGGCGGCGTTCGCCGGCCTCCTTCGGGGGGCCCGGCGGCGTTCCGCGACGCCTCGCTTGCATAGACGCAGGCCGCCAGAGGCCTTCGCTAGCGCGCACGTCGACGTATGCTGCCCTCTTCTGGCACGCCCCGTGCGTTGCTCGGGGCGTGCTTCGTGTGTTATTGCCGTGGCTCGCGCTGGCGTCGCTCATGCTGATGGGTTGCGAATCCGAGGCGTGTCCAGGCGTCCCACCAGCCTCCGCGAATCCGGGCATCGCGCCTCAGACCTTCGCACCTCCCGAACCACCGCTCGTCTGCACCTATTCGACGCTTTGCGGGGTGACTACGTGCACGGACAACGTCTGCTCGTTCCTCTCGTGGGGTGATGCAGATGGCTCGAAGTGCGACGCCTCGCCCGAGCAACTCGTCCATTAGATCCCTGAGCGCCGAGCCCGCGGACCAGTCACTCGCAGAACGACTTTCCGCGAGCCGTCGGCCCTTCCGACGTGAGCACCACGCGGATCCCGAGCTCCCTCTCCACGATCGCCGGGAGCTCCTTCATCGGCTCCCGAGAAATCACCGTCCGGTACTTCGGTGTCGCCGTCCCGAGCGCGTGCCCCAGCGCCTCCACGTGCGCGAGATCCTCCTTCGCGCCCACTCGCAGATCTCGCACGCTCCCATCGTGCCCAGTCTCGAAGAGCCGAGGGTCCGGGGCGCCGTCCAGATGGTGCCCTACCGCGATGCGCCAGGTCTCGCGGGCGCGAATCCTGTCGAGCTGCGTGAGCGCGATCCCGTGCGCAGCCCCCGCGGCCCGCAGCGCGTAGCGAGACAGCACCGCGTCGAACCACCCATCGCGGAACTCCCCCTGCCAGGGCCCCGTCACGTTGTGCTCCCGCGTCGGCAGCGCAGGCACCTCGCGGGATGCCGTCGGAAAAGGCCCTCGCCCGTGCCGCGACGCGCAGCTCCGGAGGACCCCCAGCCGGTACGCACGCTCCTGAGAGCCGTGCTGCGCGAGGAGCCGCTCGGCGTTCTCCCAGGTGCACGTGCTCCACGTCGTGTGAGGATGAAACCCTCGCCACTCGTCGAGCAGCACCCCCTGCGCTCCTTCGAAGATCACCCGCTCGTCGCTCTTGAGCAGGGCGTGCAGCCGGTCGTCGCTCTGAATGACCCCTCGCCGCGCGAGCTCGCACGCCCGCGCAGCCCAGGCTCGCGGGAGCTCCGGGTCCGTCAGCGCCTCTAGCTCACGCCTTGCGTCCTCTGTGTCGGGGAGCCGCGCGAGCTCCTCGCGGAGCTCCTCCCGCTTCGCCTCTTGCTGCCGGAGCACCCGCTTCTCCAGCGTGTGTGCGTCGTGAAGATCGCGCGCCCGGAGCGCGTCGCGTGGGTCCCGGAGCGCGTCCCGCATCGTCTCTCCCACGCCCACTCCGCACGACCCGTGCCTCGCGTCCCCCCGAGCGAGCTCCCGCAGGCACACCGCGGCCTGGTGCACGGGGGTCGTGACGAGGCACTCCTCGCTCACCACGAGCCGCGCCATCGCGTCGATCACTCCGCTCCTCTCCGCGAGGTGCGACGCTTCCACGAGGAGCGCCGTCGGATGGACCACGACGTCGCGCGAGAGGAACGTGCGCACCCCAGGCACGAACGTCCCCGCGCCCAGCTGCGCGAAGGTGTGCGCGCGCCCGTCGTCCGTCACCACCGTGTGCCCGGCCTGCGCCCCGCCGTTGAAGCGCACCACCGCCGTCGCCCCGAGGCGCCGGACGAGCGCGTCGGTGACCGTCCCTTTTCCTGCGTCCCCGAACCCGAGGTCCGTGACGATGACCCGACGCGCATCGATGAGTCGCATGGTTCTCCGCTCTCTCCAGTTCAGTGATGTGCAGGAATCATCGATGGTCATCCAGAGGCCGAAGGATCCCCCGGGCTCGGGGGATTCTTCGCCGGGGCGCGACTCAGAATGACATGCACGCCTTAGTGACGACTCAGCGCAGATAGTGCGGCATCGGCGCTCCGTCCTTCCCTCGCGACGCGGCGAACGGCAGGAGCGCGCGGACGATCGCCCCCACTCGCGTCTGTGACACCCCCTCCTTCACGAGCGTCGCCGCCAGCGCGCCGATGTCCGGCGCCACGCTCTCGCCCAGCGCCACGATCCCCGCGGCCACGCGGCACGTATCCTCGGGGCTCTCCATGCAGACGACGTGATCGCCCAGGAGATCGCGCCAGCGTCGCTCGCACCGGCCACGCCGCCCCAGATCCGGAATCAGGAAGAACGGCTCGAACGTCTCCGAGAGCGCGCGCACGACGTCCTCCGTCGGCAGATCCGCGGGAATGTCGTCGTCGATGAGCGACTTCGCCTTCTTGCGAGAGACATGCCCGTAAGGCAGCTCGTCCCCGGTCATGAAGAAGTAGCCGCGCTTCTTCCGCTTCGTCCAGCAATCCATTTCCGTGTGGCGCGCCCCGAAGTACATCGCGGTCTCGTACGACTCCTCGCTCGACCCGCCGCCATTCCCCTCGAGGAACGAGCGGGTCAGCCACTGATCCATCTCCGTCGCGGCCGACTCGAACTGCCCCACCTGCAGCGGCGCGCGATCACTGTAGACGTCGCCGACGGCCATGAAGAGCAGCTGCGGGTCCTTCACGCCGAGATCCATGATCGTCGTCATGAACGTCGGGAGCTGCGTCTTCGCCAGCATGACCGGGATGTCCCCCATCGACCCCGTGACGTCGAGGGCGAAGACCACGCCGAACGACGCCGGATGCGCCGCGCTGTCACGGCTCTCCCGCACGCGGACACCGTGCGGGTTCATCAAGGGGTGGCACTCGCGCTGCGCGAAGACCTCCTCCGTCTTCCGCTTCGAGTGGCTCTTCGCCAGGGCGATGTGGGCTTCGTGACTGTAATGACCGTATCCCATGGTGTGTCCTCCTTCAAAGGGCGCTAGCTGCGCCAGTCAGGCATCGTGAACGGGTGGTACTTGGGTGGGCCGAACACCTCGCGGGCGGCGTCCTTGACCTTTGCGCTGAGCGTCGCGGCGTCGGTCTCCAATCCCTTCTTCGCCGCGTCGAGCACCGATTGAATCGGGGAAGGCACTGCGTCCCCGAGCACGGATCGCAGAGTTTCCGCGCTCGCGACCAGATCGTCGGTAGTCGAGGGCCCCTTCCCGACGAGCACCGCATGCGACCAGCCGATCAGCACGGCGCCGTGGTCGCGCGGATGAACGAGCACGTGCTCCGGTCGCACGTTCGCGTGGACGACTCCGTTCTCATGAATCCACGAGAGGAGGTCCAGCAGGCGCCGCCAGATCCACACCGCGGTCCGCGCGTCGATCCCGGCGGGATATGCCCGCTTCACGTCGAGCAGCGTGTGCTGGTAGCCGCTCCGCCAGCGCGTCACGAGCGCAGGGAGCCCTTCGCGCCTGCGGCTCTTCAGCTCTCCCGCCACCACGAGCTGCGGCAGGAGGGTCGTCATCACCGGGGCGCGCGGGCATTCGCTCTTCGCGAGCGCGAGGAGCCTCTTCCACTGCTCGCCGAACGGGTGATCCGCGCCCACCTCCCTCCACACCTTGATGACCACTAGCTCCGTCGGGTGCTCCCGCTCCCCGAAGAAGACATCGGAGCTCTCGCCCACCCCGAGCTGCGCGCGGACGAGGAACTTGTGCCCGTCGACGCGGCACCACGGCCGCGCGTCGAGCGTGTCGTCCTCCTCGCGCCTCGCCATCCGCATCTCCCAGCTCGCGTCCGCCGCGCCGAGCAGCGCGCGTGAGCAGTACACGCAAGTCACGACCCCCGCGGTGGTCGGAGTGACGGGGCCGCCGCACGCGGGGCAGGTGAGAGTTGAGAGGGGCATCGGATCCTCGGGTCAGGCGCGCCTACTCCTGCAGAAACATCAGATCGCTGCGGAGCACGTACTTCCTCCCCATGAGCACCGGCGCCCCCTGGTGCCGTAGGTGGTGCGAGAAGAGGAGGACCAGCCCCTTCTTCGGCACGATCCGGAGCATTTCGCCGTCCGCCTCGAAGTCCGTGGAGCCGCCGGCGAAGTCGTCGTTCAGGTACAGCATCACCGTGACGTGGCTCCGCTCCCCGTTGCGCCGCCGGAACGACCCGTCGCTGTGCCACCGGAAATACTCGCCGGGGAGATAGCGGTAGAAGCGGAGGCGCTCGTTCAGTCCGACGCGCCGCAGTCCGGGCCGGGGCACCGTCAGCGGCGCGATGCGTTCCCAGAGCGCCTGCGCCCGTGGGATGTCGTCGACCATCGCGCGGGTGTTGTTCCGGACCTCGGGGATCCGCTGGAACCCAAGACCTGTCGTGATGGGGGCCTCGCCGAAGCCGACCCCTTCGGCGTACTGGACCAGCTCGTCGCACTCCTCCGGCGTGAACAGCCCGGTGAGAGTCACGACGTCGTCGCCCAGTCGTTCGGTTCTCCGTGGTGTTTCCATGCCCTCATCGTGGGGGCGCGCCCCCGTACGCACGAGGATCGAACCGGGCAGGACCGGGCAGGACCGGATCGCGTCGAGTCGTGGACGCGCTCATGGACTCGCCCCCTCATCTCCGGCACGCTCGGGCTCGTGACGCTCGTGACCACGCGGTTCCACCACGTCCTTCTCACGAGGACCCGGCTCGACCTGGGGCTGACGCAGGAGGAGGCAGCGCACGCGGCGGGGATCGATGTGCGCACCTACCGGCGCTACGAGTCGGGCGAGGTCAACGACCCGGTCCGCGGGTTCGCGGTGCGGCACCCGTCGCGGCGGCGGATTCTCCAGAAGCTGGAGGAGGAGCTGGGGCTGGCGGAAGGGGAGCTCCTCGTGTCGCAGGGGGTGCGCGAGGCGTCGGCGAAGGAGGATGGGAAGCGAGACTGGGTCGTTCGCCATGCCCACACGCTGCCGCGGGCGCGACACTTCGTGGGGCGGGAGGGGATGCTCGCGAAGCTCCGCGCGTGGCGCGAGGCGCCCGCAGGGGGTGTTGCGCTGCTGGTGGCGGTCGGCGGGGCAGGGAAGACGTCGGTCGTGGCGCGGTTCGTATCGCAGGTGAGCGAGGCTCCGCTCGCGGGAGGGGTGTTCGTCTGGTCGTTCTACGAGGACCCGCGCGTCGAGGCGTTCTTCGAGCAAGCGGTGGCGTACTTCGTCCCCGAGGGGGAGCGCTGCAGCCCCGGCGAGCGTGAGCCGGCGCTCGAGGCGGCGCTGCGAGGAGGGAGCCACCTGCTCGTGCTGGACGGCATGGAGCTGCTACAGGAGACCGGGGGCCCCGGGCTGACCCACGGCGGCGGCGGCCCGCTGAGCACGTACGGGCGCATCGAGGAGAGCAGCCTGCGCCGCCTCGTGACGCGCCTTGCGCGGGGGCTCGGGAGCTCTCGGTGCCTCGTCACGTCGCGCATCGAGCTGACGGACCTCACGCACGAAGAACACGGCTACCTTTGCCTTCGCCTCGATGCGCTGTCGGACGCCGAGGGGGAGGCGCTGCTCCGTAGCTGGGGGATCCACGGACTGGCGCGTGACCTCACGCCGCTCCTCGCGGACGTGCAGGGTCACGCGCTGTCGGTCGCGATGATCGGTTCGTACGCCGCCACCTTCCTCGCCGGGGACGCAGCGCGGGCGCGAGCGATCCAGCTCGGCCCCGCGGCAAGGGAGGACCCGGCGGCGCGGCGGCTGCTCGACGTGCTGGGGAGCTACGCGGAGGCGCTGTCTCCCGAGGAGCGCGCCCTGATGGCGCGTCTGTCGCTCTTCCCGTCGGGGGCGGAGCTCCGTGTGCTGGAGGCGATAGCGCAGGCAGGCGGGGCAGTCGCGGGGGCGCTCGCAGGGCTGTCCAGGGATCGTCTGCAGGCCGCGCTGACGCGGCTCGAGCGGCTCGGGCTGGTCTTCGGGAGCGCCGAGGGGACGCGGTTCACGACGCATCCGTTCGTGGGGCAGTACTTCCGCTCGCTCCTCGACGTCGCGGCGTCTGCGATCCACGCGGTCACCCGCGCCAAGCTCGTGGAGCACCTCGAGTCGCACCGCGTGCGGCCGACGGGAAAGGCGCTGCTCGACGCCTACGAGGAGCTGCTCGCGCACACCCGCGCCGGGGGAGCGCTGGAGGAGGCGTGGGGGATCTACCGCCGCAGCCTGGGAGGCTTCGCGCAGCTCGGGCTGCGGCTCGGCGAGATGACGCGAGGGGCGCGCGTGCTGCGAGGGTTCCTGCTCGAGAATGCGCCGGAGCAGATCGACCGTCGCCTCGTCGAGACCACGCGCGGCCGTATCCTCTATGACCTTGGGCTCTACTGCGGGGCGCTCGGCGACCTTACGTACGCAGCGCGCTGCTACCGCGCGCACAACGAGATCATGCGCGGCGAGGAGAGCCTTCCCGCGCGGGTGATCGGGCTCCGGACGCTGGCCTACACCGAACGGCTGCGAGGTGAGCTCGCGGACGCGCTGGCCCTCGTGACAGCTTCGGTGGAGCTCGGGGTGGCGGCCGGCTCGCCTGCGGAGGTGGCGCGCGGGCTCGCGCTCAAGGCGAGCATCCTGCACGATCTTGGGCACATCACGCTGGCGAAGGAGGCGTTCGTCGAGGTGCACCGCATGGGGGACGAGCCGTTCGCGCGACGCGCCCTCTGGGAGGCGGAGCATGCGCTCGAGCTCGGGGAGCTCGACCTTGCACGGAGGGGGACGGAGCGGAATGTGGCGACCTGTCGCGCCCTGGGGTGGGAGGGGCACGCCGCGCACGGGGAGACGCTGCTCGGGGAGATTGCGCTGCTCAAGGAGCGGCCCGACGTGCTCCAGGCAGAGGCGCACGTGCGCGCGGCGCGGCAGTGGACGGCGAGCACGGGCGAGGTGGAAATGGTGCTGCGTTGCCTCTTGCTCGAGTCGAAGATCGCGCTCGTCCGGAGAGACGAGGAGGCGCCCCGCGTGATCGCGGAGGGGGTAGCGCTGTCGCAGAGCGGAGGGTTCGCGCTGTTCTTCGTGCGCTTCGTGAACCTCGCGGCCCAGGCGGACCCTGCGGACCGGTCGCTCGCGATCTCCGCTCTCCAGGCCGCGCGGTCTCGCCCGCAGTTCGCGTGGGGGCTTGCCGACGCGCTCCACGTGGCAGGCGTCGCCGCGATGCGCGGAGGGGATCGCGAGGAGGCGGCGCGGCTCCTCGGTGAGGCACTCGCGCTGCGCGAGAAGCTGCAGCACCCCGGGCTGCAGGCGACGAGGGAGCAGAGCGCCGCGCTCTGACTCGGTTCTCACGCGCGTCCTCGCACAGAGACCGAAGACGCTCCCCGAGGTCCAGCCCGCAAGCGCAAGCCTCTTGGCTTCATCACGGTCCATGCACCCAGGGTAATGCGAACGGAGAGCCGCTCACGACTTGACGTCCCTGCACTCGTCGACGCGTCGGAGAAAAAGCTCGCGCTCCGTCTCCGTCCGGGCGCACGCGAGCCCGCGTATGAGCCACTTCGCGGCATTCGTCCGTTCCCCCTGCCGAAGCGCGAGGTCTCCGAGCGCTGCCCAGTAGAATGGATACGCATCGAGTCGCTCCCGGCCGTCGAGCCGAAGGATCTCTTCGAGCCCCGCCTGTGCACCAAGGACGCGTGAGCGGGCGATCGCGCGGCTAAGGGCGACGACCGGGGTGGGCTTCTTCGCGTAGAGGAGATCGTAGAGACGGGTTATTTCCTGCCAGTCTGTGGTCTCGACGGACGACGCCACCGCGTGCTGTGCCGCGATGCCCGCCTCGAGGTGAAAGACGCTGAGGTCGGCGCCGGTCGCCGAGGCCGAGAGATGCGTCATACCGAGCCGGACGAGATCGCCGTCCCAGGCTGCACGGTCTTGCTCTTCGAGGGGTACGAGCGCATGCGGCGACATTCGCGCCGGGATTCGCGCGCCGTGGAGGCAAGTCAGCGCCGCGAGAGCGTGCGCCGCGGGTCCCGTCGTCGCGCGAGAATCGGCGAGGAGCACCGCCAGACGGATGGCCTCCGAAGCGACGTCGAGGCGCACCACTTCGGGGGCGACGGCGCTGTGGTATCCCGCGTCGAACATCAGATAGACGGCCTGCATGACTGCGGCCGCTCGTTCCCGCGCCTCGGCGTGCGTCGTCGGCTCGAACAGACACCCCTCGTCCGCGAGCACCTTCTTCGCTCGCACCAGCCGCTTCTCCATCGCGCTCGGCTCGGAGAAGAACGCGAGCGCGACCTCGTTCGTCCCGAAGCCGCACACGAGCCGCAGAATCAGCGCCGTCTGCGTGTCCTCGGTCAGCGTGGGATGGCAGCACGAGAACATCATCCGGAGAACGTCCGCGTCGACGTCCTCGTCGGTGGTCGTGTCGACCGCGAGCTCGTCGGGGTCGAAGCTGTCGTCGGCCCCGCGCCGCACGCGCCGCCGTCGCACCATGTCTCGCGCGCGGTTCTTTGCGACGTGGAAGAGCCACGCGCTCGGGTCCGGCGGCAAGCCGCGGCTCCACGCCTGGAGCGCAACGACGAGCGTCTCCTGCGCGACGTCTTCGGCGAGAGCGAGGTCGCCCACGCCGAAGAAGCGGGTGAGGGTCGCGACGAGTCGCCCCGACTCCTGCCGAAACAGGACGGCCAAAGCGTGCTCGTCGCGTGCCGTCATCGTCCTGGGTGCATCTCGCGCAGGGGGCGGACCTCGACGCTGCCATCGTACTCGTAGATCGGGCAACCTCGCGCCAGCTCCACCGCCGCCTCGAGCGAGCTCGCCGAGACGATGAGGACCCCGGAAACAAGGTCCTTGGCTTCCGCGTACGGGCCGTCGGTCACGGCCCTCGCCGACCCACGAACGACCTTCCCGCCGTTCTCGAGCGGCGGCGGGCCTACCTCCGCATTGCCCGCCTTCACGAGCCCACCCACCCATTCGGTCCACTTCGCGAGGTGGGCGCCGATTTCTGCAGGGGGCGGCGGGGGCTGCACCACGATTCCACCGCCTCGAAACAAGAACATGAACTTTCGCATGGTTCGTCTCCTTCGAAGCCTCAACGCGCGAGCCACCGCCGCGCCGGACATCATCCCGACGAATATCATCCCGAGCCGCTGCCATCCCTGGGAGCTCCTGACCGGAACGCACGCCTTCGGAAGGCTGGTCTATGAGCGACCACGCGCTCGCGGAGTCATCGCGAGACGGTCCTTCGATCGAGCATCAGTCCGACGGCCGTCCATACCATCCCGACAGCCACCATCCCGAAGACGATCAGGAAGAAGGGGTCGCGCGTGTAGACGAACAGGCTCATCCACACCGTGCAGAGCATCACTCGCGCACCGACGAGCGTCGCATACAGCCCCTCCACGCGCTGCCGGATGATCTGCACGACGAGGATACCGAGCGCGAGAGTGGTGGCCCCCGCCATTCTCGGCATCACGTCGCCATAATGGCCAGTCGAGAAGAACAGCTTCAGGGCGAAGTCCGGCGCGACGACAAGGGCGAGACCCGCCGTCGTCAGGTAGAATGCCGGGTAGTAGAGGCTGCGTAGGGTGCGGGACACGGAGCCGCATCGTAACCCGGAGCGCGCCTGGAATGCATGGAACGCGCCGGGCTTCCCCGCACGCTGCTCGACACGAGAAGCGCTCCAGCTCGCGCGGCACGTCTCGGCGACGAGCGGCACGAGCCATGCACCGCGATGCAGCATGGGCATCGCTGCTGAGTTGCCACGCCGGCAGAGTCCAGTTCGGCCGCGAGATGCGTCTCACGTTCCTCGGATCGTCGTCGCAGAGGACGACGACGAGTTTCGCGAGCTGCTCGCGGATGCGCTCCGCGAGGACGGCTATGAAGTCGTGGAGGAAAGCGATGGCGGGCGGCTTCTCGTCTGCATCACCGCGGCATACGCGCGCGAGGCGCCCCCCATCGACCTCATCGTCTCCGACGTATGCATGCCGGTGTGCAGTGGCCTCGATATCCTGAAGCGGCTCCGCAAGGCCAATTGGTCCACGCCGATGATCCTGATGACCGGCTTCGGAGACGGGGACCTCCGGGCAAGCGCTGCGCAACTAGGGGTCGTTCTCTTCGAGAAGCCGTTCGATGCGGCCTTGCTGAGAGACAAGGTGAAGGAGCTACTGATGAGCCGGGGGCGGACGACAGCACCAATCGGATGATGGCGCCGTAGCGCCCCACCGTGCTGCATCCGTCCCACTGGCCGCGCGTGCACCCGTATCTGGTGCCGATGTGGTTGGCCGGGGCGCTGCCATGCTCAGCCCGAGGGAGTGAGGACCATCACGCACGCCCCTGCAGACATGCACGTGGGCTCGGGGCCGCTTCCCTCGGTGGAACACGTGGTGACGGCGTCCACGCCGGAGACTGCGCGGACTTGCAGAAGCCCGCCGCCTGGTAGCTCGACACGGATGTGTCGCAAGCGGCGAGCGCGGTGGACGCCGACGCGCCGACGGGGGAGGTCGACGCGCACGACGGCGCAGTGCTCGCCGTCCAGACCACGCCGTCGGTCACGGGCGCTCTGCGTTCGTAGTACGAGGCCTTCACCTTCTCAGACGGGGCACGCGACCTCCGCCAGTTGCCAGGTGCCATCCACGCAGGTGAGCCCCACCCCGCCGCTGCACTGGCCATAGTCGCAGTCGAGCGTCGAGCTGGCGTTGCACGGCGTGCCCAGGTCGGGTCGTGGCGATGGGCAGCCGGCGGTGATGGGGGTGCAGTCCCAGACCGGCCCGCCCGCCGTCGCCAGACCTCCCGGGTCATCGGTGCAGAGGCACGTCGAGGCTGCGTACGGGCAGGCGAGCTGGGCGGCGCTGCAGCTGCTTGCGTCGCTCGGCGGCGTCGCGGGACAGGACGGCAGCGCGGGGCAGGCGGGGCCGGTTTGCTCCGACCACTTCCCACCGACGCACTGCCAGAGCTGGTCGCAGTCGGGGTCGGGGTTGGTGCCGTATTCACACGTGAGGGTGCTCGGAGCCGAGCAGCTCGCTTGGCTCGACGGGGCGCTCGTCGGACACGCCGGCGCCGCTGGGGGGGAGATGATGTCCGGGTGGAGCTTCACGGTCGCCTGCTGCTCGGGGGCGCACGCCCCTTCGCATCCGCATGTCTCCGTGGTGAGCTCCGGCGATACGCCCTGCAGGTACCCCGGCGCCGCGATCGTGATGGTGAACGGCGAGCCGTAGCTTCCCTCCTGACGCACGGTGTACTGGCAGGTCCCCGTGCACCCGTCCGACGCCGCGCACGGTGAGAGCTCCGCCGTTCCCCCGTCGAAGCTTACGAGCGTGGCATCACATATGTCCGCCCCCGTCACGGCGTTCACGACCGTGAGGATCGGCGGGATGATCCGCGCCAGGTTGCACGTACCGGGAGGCGCCGTACCGGTGCCGCTGCCGGTCCCCGAGCCAGCATCGTCGCCGGCTCGCGGACCGGTCAAGGTCCCGCCTCCGCAGGCCACGACCGAAACGAGCAAGGCGACGCAAGGGAGAAGGAGGTGGGCGCGCATGACCTTCCGATGAGCACAGCGTGTGCCACCGACCGGTGCGGGTTGCTGCACGGCTCCACGCTTTATTGGTAGGCCCCGGCTCAGTCGCTCGCGTCGTGCCTGGCACAGCCTGGCTCACGGCGCGGGCTGCGGAGCTTGCCGTTGTCGCCGAGTGCAGGGGCGTCTCAGCCGCGGCCCGCGCTTTGCTCTGGTCGGTCGCATGAGCAAGTCCCAGCGGTCCATCCCTCGTCATCCTGTGGCGCACGTCGGCATCCTCTTGCTCGCGACCGGCGTGGGCGCGTGCTCCAGCGCTGGCGACCCCAAGGAGACCGCTTCCAGCACCGAAGGTTCGTCCAGCTCCGCCAGCTCGAGCGCCGGCGACGCGTCCGGCTCGAGCCCGACATGGGATGACGCGCAACTGGTCGCGATCTCGGATCCCACGCCGATCGCCAACGCAGCGCAGGCAGGCCCGATCGGGGTCGGCGCAGACGGATGGAGTCTTGGCGGGGTAGGGGTCGACGCCGAGGGGGACGCGGTCGTTGCGTACCGCCAGACCCAAGGCTCGGCGATTCACGTCGTCGCCAGCCGCTTCACCCCCAAGGCAGGCTGGGGACAAGCGATCGCGCTCGACGGCGTCGGGGAAACGACACCACAGTTCACGGTGAACGGCGTCGTGCGTCCGCTCATCGCGATGAGCCCATCGGGAGTCGCGTACGCCACGTGGACCGCGAAACTCGGCACGACGACCGATCTCGCCCTTCGCTCCGCGACCTTTGCGCCCTCGGGCGGCTGGGGGGCGGAGGTCACGCTCCAGAACGACCTCTTCGCGCCGGTCGTGAACGGCGTCGCGGCCACACCGACCGGCGCGCTCGTCGTCTGGGACAACTTCACCAATGACTTCAACCCGGCGAGCACGACGGGTCTGAGCTCTGCGGGGCTCGGCGGAGCGACCACGGCGCTGACCACCGACACATCGGAGGGTGAGAGCGTGGCGACGAACGCCGCCGGCGACGGCTTCGCGATATGGATCGACAAGGTGCCGAACCAGATGGAGTTCTCCATCAAGAGCCTGGCGTATCACTCGGCCGACGGGTGGGACTCCACCGCTGTGGCAATCCCGGGGAGCTCGAGCACCGGATATCCCGACTGGCAGAACGTGGCGGTCGACGATCTCGGGGACGCGACGGCCGTGTGGGTCTCCGGCTCGTCCGTCGAGGCCAGCCGGTTCGAAGGGGTCGGCTGGTCGAGCGCGACGTCGCTGCAAGGCTCGGTGGGCTCGACGCTGATCGACGCTCCGAGTGTCTGCGCCGGCGCGAACGGCGACGCGTTTGCGACGTGGACCTCGGGGGCCTCGCTGCAGATCGCGGCGTACCACGTCGGCGCCTGGACGAGTGTTTCGGGACCCGCGCTCGCGCCTGCACACCTGGCGGTCGACAACGTCATGCAGTCCAGGTGCGTCGTCGACAGCGAGGGGAAGCTGATGATCGCCGCGATCGTCTGGAGCGGACCCGACGGCGCGACGCAACCCACGGCAGCCGAGGTCCAGGTGCTGACCTACGACGGTGGAACGTGGGGCCCTGCGCAGCACTTCTCGGGCCCTGCGAACAGCGCCGCCTTCAACCCGCAGGTCGGCATCAACACGACGGGCACGATGTTCGTCGCCTGGGAGGAGACCAGCCCGAGCGGCACGGCAATCTGGGCGACGCGACGCGCGAGGCGGTAGTTGCCAGTCGAGTCGTCGCGCCGACCGGAGAAGCGCCGCACGGGCGCGACGACCACGTCACCCATGCGCGGCGCTGGCGAAGTCGTCGAGGCACGACTGTACGGCGGCGACCAGTCCGTCGGCTCGATGCCCCTTCTGGAGAACCGATACGTCCTTGAGGCCTGCCGCGTCGAGCAGGGTACGCGCACCTTCGACGCCTGCCGTCCACACGACGATCGATGCGTCCGGGCGCGGTCGCTTGCCATACAGGTTCACGAGCTCTTCGATCGCGACACCGACCACCTCGGTGACGATGACGTCGAAGCCGTCGATCGCCACCGCGAGGTCGGCGCATGAGTCACGCACGGTCACCTCGCAGTTGGCCCTGGCGAGAGCGCGCACGATGTTCACGCGCGCGCCCTTGTCGGCATCGATCAGCAGCACGGCGCGACGCTGGGGTAATCGGGGATCGTCCGTTTCGTCGTCGGTGCTGGGCGGAACGTGCGCAGTCAAGCGCGCTTCGCTCTTGAACGGCGGAGGCCCAGACCGACGCTCCCTCGGAAAGCCTGGCAGCCGAGCAACGGGTTGCGCCCCGAGCCCTTCCGCCGGGATCGCGGGGCGTCGCGGCGCGAGGTGCTCCCCGCTCTCGCTCGACGAGTCGTCTTCCGTCGCCGATGCTCGCGCCGCCTCCAGGGCGGCGATCCGCTCCTCGGATGCGCGCATCGCGGCCAGCGCAAACTCGTCGTTCGAACGCCGCATCGCAATCTCGCGCTGGAGGCGCTGCTCGAGCTGCTCGAGCTGTTGTTCAAGCGTCGAGACCTGCTGCGCTGCCTTCTCCAGTGCCTCGACGAGCTCGCGCTCTCTCGTGCCCCGAGCCGATTGTGCTGCGCGGGCCTGCTCCTGCGCCTCCATCTCGCGGGCGTGGTTCCGGCCACGCTCGGCTTCAAGATCACGCAAGAGGCCCGCAGCCGCCGTCGTCGCCGCGGTCTCCGGCGTGCCGTCTTGTGTCTGCTCGACTTCGCGGCGGTGCTCCGCGAGAGCGGCGTCGGCAGCGCGGGCGCGCGCCTCGGCGTCGCGTGCCCGTGCGGTCGCGTCGCTGATGGTCTTGCCGAACCTCACGCTCTGCGCGTGGAGCTCTGCCCCCATCGACATGAGCGCCGACTGGCCCATCGCTCGCTCTTCGGCCAGCGCCAGCTCGGCGTCCACCGCGGCTGCGGCGATGGCCTCTTGGTGACGTGCACGATCCACATCGAGCTGGCGCTCCGTTGCCTTCAAGAGCTCGAGACACCGCTCGAGCTCCGCCTCTAGACCCCGTACCTCGGCCGCGTTCGTCTCGGGCGATGGCGGCGCGGCTGCGTCCCCCTCGCCGACAGCGTCCGGTTGCGGCCTGGCCGACGAGCCAGCGTCAGCGAGACCCTGGGGCGCGTGCGGAACCTCGCTCGCGACCAGGAGGCCGACCTCGGCGTACGGGGGGGGCGAGATGGTACGGGGCCCGCGCCCGACGACGGCGAGTAGCGCGGCGCCGAGCTCGGCGACGAGCGCGTCATGGTTGGTCGGCCGTCGAACGTACCGATCGGCGGGCGTGCGCGACATCTCGTGCCGCGCGAGCGCGCCCGCGTCGGAGCCGACAAGGACGATGGGGATGAAGCGACGGCGGGTATCGCGGTACACGCGGTCGAAGAGGTCGAGCTCGGACGGGCCAGGAAGCGCCACGGACACGACGACTGCGTCGAAGTGGTCACGGCTCACCGAGGAGAACAATGCCGGGTTCGCAAGCGAGCGCGTGTCGGTGATCAGGAGTATGTCTGCGCAGACCTCGCAGAGCGCCTCGTGCAGGTCCGCCGCCGACCGCGGATTGTCATCGAGCAGAAGAACTCTCCAAGTCATTGGCGCTCCCTGGACGACGACCTCGTCTCGCGGACGCGAGGGACGTGTCAGCTAGCTAGCATAGCACATCGGCTGGGCCTGCGAAGTCTCGCGTGCGCTTCTTCGTGCGGCTCGAGGCAGGTACGCCCGCAGCTACAATCACATACATCAAGCTTCGTGCAGAGGTCATCCGAGAGTTTGCATACGTGTGCAAAGCCAACCGGTCATGTCACGGGCCAGCTGCGGCGATCGGGTGCGGATAGGTGAAGGGGGTGTAGCCAGGGCGCTTCGTGTCGTTGAAGAAGTCGCGATTCTCCACGACGTGCTGGGCTCCGTCCGTGATGAACAGCCCATTGAGCCCAGTCCCGTTCAGCGAATCGATATAGGAGCAGCCCGTCGCGCAGCTCACGGTCGTCACCGGCGCGATCGTATTGTCCCACACATAGATTGGATAGCTCGTGGCCGCCGCTCCCATTCCCTGGGTCCCCATCTGGTACTGACACCGCCATCCCGCCATCGTGCTCGCCATCACTCCCGACGGCAACGCCGTGAGGGGGCTCGAGACCTGCTGGCCCGACGGGCAAGCCGTGAAACCGTTGCTCGTGGCCAGGCTCGGCGTGAGCTGACACGCGACGGGCACGTCTTGATCCGCCGGGTCGTTCCCGTCGCACACGAGCACGTTGGGCATCTGCGTCATGTAGTTGAGGTACTGGGCTACGAGACTCGGATCCGACTTGTAGTCGAGCCCTCCGATGGGATGCTGGTACGGCCCTGTGATGGTGTTGCCGAAGATCACCCCGGTGCCGGAGGCCATCGTGAAGCCCTCCCACTTCCACGTGTCCGACCACAGCGTGTTGTCATACACCTCCCACGCGTTACCGCTCGGCAGACCGCTTCGCGTCATGTCGTGGGTCTCGAAGAAACCATACTTCGCGGAGTTGTGCCGCACGACCACTCTGCCCCCGTTGTAGAGGTCGAAAATGATTCGCCCGAGGTTGCCCATGTCGTCCGCGAAATTGAACGTGTTGTCCTCGACGAAGAAGAAGTCGGCGGTGCCGAGCACCAGCGGCGTCGTCCAGTCCGCCTCACCCTGTCCGTAGAACTTGAAGGCGCCCATGTCGCCCTGGAACGTGCAGTGGTCCACCAGCCCCGCGACGCTGGCAGTCGCGACGATCGAAGCCTGGGTGCCCCCTTCGAAGAGCATGTCGTGCACGCGGACGTTCTTCCACCCCGTCGGCCCGCTGATCGCCATGTGGTTGCCCGAGTAGTACGCCGGGTCGCCACCCGTCATATAGAAGCCCGAGATGTCGTAGTGGCCGAGCGTCGCCGGATATTTGATGTTGTACATGTAAGGCGGATTGACGTTGAGGAGCGTGACTCCCGTGCCGCCGTACGTGATGACGGTCCCTGAGCTTGAAGCACCGGCCCCCTTGAGGCTGATCGCGAAGCTGTCCGGCACGGCCGCCCCCGTGCTGTTCGGCAGCGTCACACCTGTGGTCCACGTGCACTGACCTGCAGGCACGAGGAGCGTATCGCCGCTCTTCGCGTTGTTGATCGCGTCCTGCACGACCGTCTCGTCGCACGACGCCACGTGCGTCCCGACGACGGGGGCCGCAGCCTCCGTGGAGGTCGCGTCCGTGAGGCTCGCGTCGGCATGGCTGGCGTCGGCGTGGGTCGCGTCAGATGACGTCTTCGTCCCGCCATCTTTTTCTTCTTTGGACCCACCGCCGTCAGGAGACGATGTGGTCTCCGGTGACTTCGAGCCGCACGCGACGAGCTCCGAAAGCATCAGGGTGGCCCAGATGCACGGGATACGGCCAGACGCGAAGCGAGCTGTCATCGTGTCCTCACGGCGAGCCAAGCCTAACAGGATGGCTGACGCCGTAGTTGCGCTCGTCGTAGACGTCGCGCTCCGCCGACCGACCTGCGTGCCGAGCTCGGGCGTCGCGCCCGCTCCTCTGCACTGAGCGAGTCCGGCTTCCGGGGCGTGCCGTCCGCCGCTCGCGACTGGCCGAGACCGAGTGCCGCACCCGTAGCCGTCAGTGGCCGCCGTAGCAGGCCAACCCGCCCTTCACTCCTGGGTGGCACGAATACACGGCGTGCACGCCACATCCAGCGACATCGAACCTCCTCGTAGACACGTCGCGCGAGTGCACTTCCTCCCAGATCGCCAGCCGCCCGGGGTCGGAAGCGACGGTGTCGGGCGCCGCGGGCGGCGATTCCGGCGCGAGCTCGATCACTGTGACTCGATCCGCGGGACAGTAGTGATCCGACACGAACCGGCTGCGAGTGATGCTCTCCGCGCTGCAGCCCAGTGTCAGGCCGGCGGTTGCCATCGCGAAGACAGCGGCGTGGGTGGCGGTCACTCCGGCTGAAGTAGCAATGAGCGGGCCAGCACCGCGCCCCTGTCGAGGATCTGCCAGGCGCCCATGCAATCGTCCGTCGAACACGTTTGCCTCCCGGACACGGCTCCGTCTCCCGGCGTGAACCGGCTTGCCGACTGCGCGCAGAATCCCCGCGGACGGCGCGCAAGCACGACATGGGGTTCTCCATGCCGACGGCGTACTTCCCTTTCGGCACGAGGATGATGGTCGCTTCGCCGCCGGCCGCGTTCCCACCCGACCCACGACGGAACACCGCCGCCGCGAGACTCTCCCGTCTTCGCTGGACCGCTACGTCCGGGTCGACGTCCTGCCGTCCCACCGTCTCATTGCGCCAGGCAAAGCCTGGGAGAGGAGGAAGCCATGTAGCGAGCAGAAACCTCTCGAAGTGACCCGCGGGTGAAAGTCCCGTCCGGCAAGGCAGAGGACCGCCACCGGGAAGCGAGTCTTGCGT